>OBXO01000082.1_pt1 | contig 114392 bp, 107 predicted proteins | sample 1501431 | NCBI WGS metagenome assembly OBXO01 (sample SAMEA2580163, study PRJEB22360) | human gut metagenome | biome: human gut; feature: human-associated habitat; material: faeces | place: Denmark | collected 2008/2010
CGTATCTACATTCTTACCCGTTTTTTACTATTTACACATCTTTTGCTACATTCCCTTTTATTCAACTGCTTTTCCATATATTTATAGCACTCCTAAAGAAATAAGTAAAAACTTAATTTTAGTTTTAAATGAAAAATATGTATCTGGATTAAATCTTATTCTACCATTACATTCTAAACTATCAATTATTTTCATATCGTCTTTATCCAGATTTATTAGTTTAATCTTGTCTAGTTCCATTTCTTTTAGATGATGTTCTTTTGATGTACTTGGAATAGGTATATATCCTTTATTTATATTCCATTTCAGTATAATATTTGCTATAGATGTATTTTCTCTTTCGGAAATATTTATTAAATTAGTATTCTCAAAAAGTCTTTTATCAATTCTAGCGAAAGGTGAATAACTAATAATTTGAATATCATTTTTTTCACAAAATTCAACAGTGTCTTTTTGTTGAAATAAAGGATGAAGTTCGATTTCATTATACATTGGTTTTACCCTACAATTTTTCATTAACTTCATTAATTGTTTTTCGGTAAAATTACAAACACCTATTTCTTTAACTTTACCTGACAAATACAACTCTTCCATTTTATACCATAATTTTTTATATAAAAATGGATATGGCCAGTGAAGTAAATAACAATACAACTCAGTACCATTTTTTTCAATTTTTATCTTAGAGTCATTAAAATGTTGCTCAAAATTTTTAAATTGATCAACGAAAGAGAATTTTGTAAAAACTTTAAAATTATTGTCTCTAACATAGTCACCAACATAATCTTCATTGAAATAGTCATCACTTGTATCTACAAAATCAAAGCCTAATGTAGACGCCCTTGGTAAAACATTTTCCAACTCTTTTTTATACGGAAAACTACCTAATCCAATTATAAATTTTCTCATAATTAATTACTCCTATTTATAACTCTATTAATTTTACTGATTAATTTGCCGAATAAATTATCATTCGACAAAATGGCAATCAACTTAATGTTCTTATATGTCATTTTTGTTAAACATTTTCTTAAAAAATGTTTTTTTATTGATTCATTATATGCAGGATTACCCGATACTATATCTTCAAAACTATATTTTTTATGAACAAGTTGTCGCTTTATTTTTTCTAGTTCACATTCCCCATGTTCTGTATTAATAATTATACATGATAATCCTTTATTGTCGTTTAAACTTAAATCAGTTTCCGCTTTACCCCACGCATCAGCAATAGTTATATCTGAGTTACGTCCATCAAGACCTTTAAACTTACATTTATAACATGATGGTCTTATATTCCAAGCATTGATATACGAAGCCATGTATGCATCATCAGTTCTTTCTTTTTCATATAACGCATTTTTTGACTCTATTCTTACTCTCCATAGTTTCCATCCATTAGACTTGTCTTTAAACTTTATATCAATTATTTCATCAATTTTAAAATTATAATTAAGATATTTGTTCCAAATACCTGGCGACGGAACACCGTGGCAGATCAAATCAACTGCAACTAAATTTGTATATGATTTTCTTAAATATGCTTTTAATCCCACTATTTGGCATGGAGTCCCTGAAAAAAGAACTTTCTTACCTTCGTCCAGATCTTTCTTTACTTGAACAAAAATATCACCTACATTACTTTGAGGATATTTTGATCCCTGCAGTAGCTTCAAATCTTCATAATTTGTTACTCTTCTATGCTGAGGAGAAAATTTATCATCAAATGCAACTCCATATACTGATCCACCTTCTAAAATACAATTTCTCCCTAATTCAAAAAAAATGCCACCAGATGTACTATTGAATCTAGATTTTGTATCACGAATATAAGCAATGTATGATTCGATAGGTTTATTGTCATTAAAATAATCAATATTACTCATATTTCTTCATTTCCTCATTATTTAAAGAATAGTTTAAAAATTCATTAGAATTCTCAACATATTTATCAAGTAAATCAGTCACACTCTCCCAATTTATTGGATTTTCATCTAAACCGTTGCTTATATTCCTATTCATTAATTTCAATTTTTTTGCCAAATCTAACAATCTTTCGTTATTATTGTATGATTTTTCAGGAATCTCGAAATAAAATTCTTTTTGAAAATTAATTGAGAAAGCCATTCCATGAAAAGATGTCGTAAATACCACCTCAGCATTTTTTACTAGATTCAAGAATTCTTCAATAGATGCATAACTAAAATCAATATAATCATCTTTTGTGTTCAATCTATTTAAACTTACTACCTTATAACTATTTTTCTTTGCGTACTCTAACGCTTTTGAAACTAATTCAACTGGTTGATTAACATGATAAACCAGAACGTATTTTTCTTCTATCAATCTCTTATTATTTATTAGTTCTGACCATTTTTTCATATTTAATAAAAAAGTAGGATCTAAAACATTAGTTGAGTCAATATTTAGATTATTTTTTAGGTAAACTTTCAAGTTTTCTTCTCTTACTGAAATATTATTAAACTTGGGAAGATACTTTTTATAAGCATCAATTGCAAACTCATCCACATCAGACACTTTAAAACTTGCAGCATACGAAACTCTTCTAACATCATTTGGAAAATCCAACAAATACGTTGTATCATTTTCCAAAAGTTCTAAATTCCACACTTGATCACTTCCCGCAATGATAGTATCAAATGTGCTTATTAATTCAGAATCTACTGTTTCACTAATTTTTAAATACTTTTTAACAAATTGTTTTAATTCAAATTGTTTTATAGAATTGTTTCTTTGTTGCCTAAATCTTAAGAAGACTTTAATTAAAGATTTCAATTTATTTTTTGTTCCAATTGCTTCCCATGGCTTTAAAGGGTCGAAAAAAACCTTATTAAAATATAGAGGTGTATAGTCTATTACTTCCACATTATATCCTCTTTGTTCTAATGCAGTTTGCAATGCATAACATTGCAATATAGCACCATAATTTACTGCATTATGAAATGTTAAAATACCAATTTTCTTATTCATACTTTCTCCCTTCAAAATTAGGCTTCGACAACCAATCCAAACGTTACTACCTATAATAATTTTTTTAGGATTATTAATTTGGTGTTCATCATCTATAGAATATATCTTATGAAAATCTGTATCTAAAATTAAAATATCCCAAGACAATAAGACATTAGATCCAAAATTTATATTAGAAACACATACTATTGAAGAATTTGCCGTAACACAAAAATTATCTCCAAAAACTATTTTCCCACTATTCGAAATTCTAGTTCCTTGTCCAAAATGAGCTGAACCTTCAAATTGAAATATACCGTTATTATCCCAAATACTTCTTTCATATTTTTTGTCAAATATACCAACATCTACAAATCCAAAATATACACGACATTTTTTGTTTTTAACAAACACATTACCTGATAAGCGTTTTAATTTAGTATTTTTTGATATAATAATGATAGGATTAACCAACCCCTCCCATCCAAAATATCTATAATTTACTAATAATGTTTTGCTTATACTAATAGATAAGACTTTTTTTATTCTTCTCACTGTAAATGACCTTCAATTCCTGATTTATTGTCATAATTTTCCATAATTTTCTTATAGTCATTAAAACTCATTAAATTTAAATCTTTATCGCTAATAATCAAATTATCTTTTCCACCAATTAACTCGAATGGCCATTCAATCCCAATATCAGGATCATTGTACATAATTCCTGAATCACCTTCTTCAAAAAATACTTCAGTTGCTTTATAACTTACAATTGAATTTTCAATTACTAAATATCCATGTCCAAAATAAGCTGGAACCAGTAATGAATCCATATTTTCTGCTGTCAGATGGAATCCTCTCCATTGACCATATGTTGGAGAATCTGGTCTCAAATCAACAATAACATCATATACATGACCACTTACACAACGTACTAATTTAGGTTGTTGTTTAATTAATTGAAAATGTGATGCTCTAATAACACCCTTCTTTGAAAGAGTATAGAATACTTCTTTCAACTCGTGATTAATGCCATGGTCTTTAAAGACATCAATGTTGTAATCTTTAATTAATCCACCTCTATCATCTGAAGCAAAAAATGGTTTAATTAAATATGCATCTTTTAAATCTAATTCTTGAAAATTCCATTTCTGTACCATACCAAGTCTCCTTAATAATTCTCTAATGTATATTTTAATCCTTCTGTAAAATCTTTTGTTACAAAGTCACCAATGTCATTTAATAAATTTTTAGTGTCAAACATATCGAAAGTGTATTTAATTCCATCATCTTCTCTTACACCAATTCGTATTAAATCACTTTTTTTACACTGTTCACCAATTTCAGCTAAGTATTCTTTTAAAATTCTAGGTTTACCAGAACCAATGAAATAAAAATTTTCATTGAGTTTTGCCTCTCCAAGTCTATATACAGCTTCAATTAAATCCTGAACATAAATAAAATCATATGGTTGCATTGCAGGGCCAAAAGTCGCTTCATTACCTTTTACTAATTCACCTATTGTATAACTAACAAGATTTCCCGTTTTATTTTCAGGACCATATATATTTGAAAACTGCATCCAAACATACTCTAAGTCAATATTCTTACAATATGTTTCAAGAATTAAATGTGCTGATGTTTTTGCAACACCATACATCATCCCACCACTTGTTTTTTTTAGCTTGTTTAATGATTCTGTAGCTCTTTCAGCTATTGTTCCTGCGCATAAGAATCTTTTACAATTTATTTTTTTTGCTATAGTGGCACAATTCAAAGTCATTTCAATATTTTTTAATTGCACATATGGATTAGCTTTATCACCGCCATTTACACCTGCCCAGGCAAAATGATAAAAACAATCATATTTTTTTGAGGAAATTAATTTTTCTATATCTTCTGCGTTATCTAAAGATATTTCGATAGCATTAATTAAATCAGACTTAGGTAATTTAGAATTCTTAAAAGATATATCAATTGCAACTACAAAAATATTATTTTGAATTATTTTTTTAATTAATGATGAGCCAATAAATCCATTGGCACCTGTAACTATGACATTTTTCATTCTTGCCTCCATTCTCTCGCTATGCGTGAGCACAAATTTTTATGAAACACCAGCACCATTACAATGCGTTATAATATAGTTAGAGAAGAAATATACTATAGAGCACGTGGAGGTGAGTGATGTTTTCTGTTTTTTAGTTTAACTCGTATTCTTATCTGTGCAGTCATCTGTCCATGCACAAACTTTTGTTCCCTTTGAGGACATACACTTACCAATAAAGTAATCTTGTTATTTGAATCGATATATTTGAGAACACAGATGGCAGTCAATGCTTTTTCTTTCTTTCAAAGGAGGCGGTTTTCATGAGCAGAGTGATGTACCCCATTGCTTGTGGTATTGATGTCAACAAAAAGAAATTAGCTTGCACAATCATCATCGCTGAAAGTATGCAGGTGGAACCTGTTTACCATCACCGCAAATTCTCTACTCACAATTATGACCTTGTTGAACTCGTTGACTGGCTTGATCATTATGACTGCCACTGCGTCTGTATGGAATCTACAGGCAAGTATTGAATTCCTGTTGATGTCGATGAAGTCCATATCAGATCTTTACTCCGTGGTTCCTTGAAAAAGAAAAGTGAGGAAATGCTCAACTCCATCAGAGGTTTTCACCTTGATGATGATCAGTCATACAAAACCCTATTATCACTTGGTCACATGCAGTTTCTTGAAGATATGAAGTCTGCACTTTCTATTGAAATAGATAAAAGAACTTCGAAATACCATGTGTATATTGATTTTGCAACTCAATTGCCTGGTATTGGTCACCTTTCTGCGACAACGCTGGTTTCAGAAACCGGTGTTGATATGAGTGTTTTTTTCGACGTAGAACATTTTACTTCTTGGATTGGTCTTACCCCGACAAATAATGCGAGTGCCGATAAAAAGAAATCTGTCTGTATCTCTCATGCTGGAACATACTTACCAATGCTTATCCAATGTGCACTTGCCGCACTTAAAGATAAGTAATATCCTTACTTCAAGATCAAATATAATAAAATCAAAAAGCGCAGGGGTCATAAACGTGCGGACATCGCTGCTACCAGATTGATGGCAGTCTGCCTTTTTCATATGTTCAAATACTTGAAGGATTTCCATCCATCCGATTATGAGGAACTGATGAACCCTAATCCCCCTAAGCCTCGTAAGCAGGATATTTAATATGCTTTAGAGCTTTTACAATCTATAGGAGAATATAAAATTACTCCTATTTTAGCCGCAAGCTAATAATTCTGTCATTTTCGAGCTAAATATAGTTCGCTTTTGTGTTCTTTTTAAGTTGCCCTTTTCTTATTTTATTGCTTCACACTTAAATACCTTCCTTTAAAAATTCATTAATTTCTTTATCCATACATGCTCGAACATCTTCATTATTAATCCAACATTTAGACCACTCACATACTTTTTCGATAGCCGTATCTAGGTTCCAATGTGGTTTCCAATTGAATGTCGCTTTTAATTTTGAACAATCTAATTTTAGAAAATCAGCTTCATGAGGACCGCCGTCATATTGATTGATCCATTTCATGTTATCTCCCCATTTTGAAACAAAAACATCCACAATTGCTCCAGTTTGATAGCAATCAATATCATCAGGCCCTACATTGTAATATCCAGCATATTTGTTATCTTCATATTGCATAGCTGCTATCATTAAATATGCATATAATGGTTCTAATACATGTTGATATGGTCGAGTTGAGAATGGATTTCTAACTACGATATCATCATTCTTAATTGCAGCTCTAACGCAGTCAGGAATAATTCTGTCATTAGCGAAATCACCACCACCAATAACATTACCTGCCCTAGCTGTACTCACTGCAATTCCCATCTCATTAAAAAAAGAATTGATGTATGAATGAGTAACTAATTCAGAACAAGACTTAGAATTAGAATATGGATCGTATCCATCTAATTCTTCATTTTCTCTATATCCCCAATTCCATTCTTTATTTAAATACACTTTATCAGTAGTCACATTTAGGAATGATTTTACAGTTTTAGATTTTCTGACACACTCGCAAATATTGACAGTCCCCATAACATTGGTTTCATATGTATATCTTGGATCATTATATGAATCTCTTACAATAGGTTGAGCAGCTAAATGAAGAACAATTTCAGGTTGAGCTTCATCAAACACACTTTTAAGAGAATCTAAATATCTTATATCACCTATTACTGAATGAATATCATCTTCAATTTTAGCAATTTCAAATAATGATGGAGAAGTTGGAGGATTTAGAGAATAACCCGTAACTTCTGCTCCAACATTAGTTAAAATTTTACATAACCAAGATCCTTTAAATCCTGTATGTCCAGTAATAAATACTTTTTTTCCTTTATAAAAATTAATATCGAACATGCCTAATCCTCCCATGTTTTCCAAGGTGCTTTACCTGAACTCCATAATTTTTCTAACTGCTGCTTTTCTCTAAGAGTATCCATACATTGCCAATAACCAATATGTGTTCTTGCAATTAACTCATTATTCGCAACCAAGCTATTTAATGGTTCTTGTTCAAAAACAGTATTATCCCCTTCAATTCTTTCGAAAATATCAGGATTCATAACCATAAATCCAATATTGATTAAATCTCCATCCAGATCAGACTTCTCTCTAAATGCATTTACTTTCCCATCTTCAGCTATATCAAGAACCCCTTTATTTTGACCGAAGTTGTATACAGATATTGTTCCAATTTTGCCATGTGCTTTATGGAATTTTATTAAATCGTTAATATCTACATTTCCAACAGCATCTCCATAAGTCATTATAAATGATTCATTTCCAATATAATCCTGTATTTTTTTAATTCTACCACCTGTCATTGTATTTAATCCAGTGTCTACTACTGTTACTTTCCAAGCTTCTGCATGCTTATTATGGACAATCATTTCATTTCCTTTGGTGAAATCAAAAGTAATATCTGATGTATGTAAAAAATAATCTGCAAACCACTCTTTAATAACATGCTGTTTATAACCGGCACAAATCACAAACTCATTGAATCCTTGTTCAGAAAACCCTTTCATAATATGCCATAAAATAGGCATTCCACCAATTTCAATCATGGGCTTTGGCTTGAACGCTGATTCTTCTGAAATTCTTGTTCCATATCCACCCGCTAAAATTACTACTTTCATTATAATATGTCCTCCTTAGACACAATTTTTTCCGCATCCAAATTTCTTAAATAATAGTTAATCATTTGTTTGCTTTTAAATAATAAAAACTTTATTCTTGAATACTTTGTATTAAAATCAAACATTCCTTTATCTTTAATAAGTTCTTTTGTTTCACCTTTGTTTCGTTTATAGTTAAACCAATATATTTCATTATAAAAATATTTGTTAAACTGTAATTCCGATGCTTTCAATAAATATTGATTATATTCATAAAAATCTAACTGAGTAAATTTATTTTTTGTAACTCCAGATTCTAATCTATATACTGCCGTTCTATTTTTCATTATGTATACGTTGAATTTTTTTGAAAATTCATATAAAAACACAAAATCCCACGCTTTACCGAATACTTCTTTAATTTCTCCATATTCTTGCAAGCTATCATGTAAAAAACAAATACCGCATGTAGGAGCTAGAAAACAATCTCGCCATGACAATAGAGCATCCTTATAATCTACTTTTGTTAAATATTTTTTATACACTTTTCTTACACAAAATAAAAAGCTTAGAGTATTTTTTAAAGCTTTTTTTAAAGATGAATATGATTGTGATAATACATAGCGTGATGGTATAAAACAATCAGCATCTAAGTTATTTTTCTTAGCATATTCAATAGATTTCATCAATTCTTTAAGATGATTTTTTAATAGACAATCATCATCATGTAAAAATAAAACATACTTACCTTTTGCTAAGTTAATACATTGGTTACAATTACCTAACATTCCAACATTTACTTCATTAGAAAAAAAGTAAACATTGTTGTTATCAATATACTGCTCACAAAGTTCCTTCATCTCATCTTGTGGATCATTATTAACCACTATTACTTCATACGAATATTTCTCAATATCATCTTGCATCAACACACTATCTATAGCTTGTTTTAAATATTGAGTTCTCTTATATGTTGGAATGCAAATTGAAAATTCTACTTCATTTCTTTTTCCGCTGATTAATGGCTTTGAACTTGTTTTTTTGTACATAACATATCCCCCCTATAAGCAAAAATAAATATTAAAGTTGTTTGTACTATTGTAGATATAAACACGTCGTACATTATCCCAAACACTAATAAGCCTATACCTAATAAAATTAAAGACATATCTTTTGATTTTATTAACTGTATATACAAATACAAATAAACTAACATACCTATAATCCCATTACCTAGTAAAATAGATGCAAAATCACACTCTATTGCCCAAGCACTAGTCAACATTGTTCGATTGAAATCAAAAAAAGATGCTATGTATTGGCTGTGGTTTAAAACTAACCCTTCCGTTCTAATTCCAACACCTATTAATCTTTCAATTATGTTCAAATCAAAAAACCACGAATAAATAGATAAGAACGGATAACTCATATGTCTACCAGTTCCATAAATATCAGCATCACTATTAAATATAGTAAGAATTCTCCCGAATAATAAATCGATATAATTTTGCACAGAAGGACTATTGTTATACACAACTATCACAGGAAAAAGTAGAATAACAACACCGATAAATGATCTAATAATAACCTTTTGCTTGATTCCATGTCTGTGCTTAACTAAGTATAAAAATACTTCTATACACATTAGCATTGCAATTGAAAACATCCCTACTCTAGATACCGCAAAAATCGTACTTGCAAAATATAATATCTTATATACTTTATTCTTATCAAAACAATAACCAATAAGCATTAGTATTGATAAGAATGCAGCATCACTATTCAATCCAGTTATTCTTAAAAAAATCTGAGTACCAGTGTTTCCATACGCGACTCCATAACTACCAAATATATGTGAAAACATTTGATTAATTAGAATATCTGTTATATTAATACTAATTGTGTTCCATAGTACAAATTGAATGAGAACGTAGATGGCATGAAATCTACATATCTTTATCATTATACTTTTAAATGATGAAAACAAAGCCTTCTTATTACTATATGAAAAAACGAAGAAGGCTATTGGGAAATATATAAATAAATATTGAACCGCATTATTAACTAATCGATCTTCCCATTCTAAAAAAGATATATAATCTCTAAAAGCTAACGATAAGATTGATCCTATTATCTGAATCATGTATAATATTATAAAAGCTTTAATATATCTGTTACCTTGTATTTTCCCCTTTTTTACATGAAAAATATAATATAAACCATATAACTCTAAAGGTAATAGACCTATTTTATTAAGAGAAATACCAAACACTTGTAGACCAAGCATACTTGAACAAAACAAAGCAAAAGCAATACATAAACTTAGTATAAATGGAATACTCATACTTAAAGTAGATTTATAATTATTTAATTTTAAACTAGACTTTTTTATTTTCATAATTATATCCCTTCACATTGATTGTTATATACTTTGAATAAAAGTGCTTTATGTAAACTTAAATCATATCTAGAATAATCAAAATCAATTTTTCTTTCAGTACTTTTACATTTAATTTTATCTACCCATACTTTCGCAGGTTCATTTAAACTAACTACTTTAACATTTTTTGATAAAATTGCCTCTTCCGGTATTACACTTGAGCAAATACATGGTAAACCATTAATCTGCGCTTCAACAATTGTGATACCTAACCCCTCAAATAATGAAGGAAATACGAAATAATCCATTACATTGTAGTACAATTCAGGTCTAGAATTTGGAGATAAAAAAATCACATTTTCACTTAACTTATAATCATCGCATTGTTTTTTTATTGTACCAAGCATTTCACCATCTCCACATAATAAAAGCTTAGCATTACTATTTTTTTACAATATTCTTGAAAAATATTAATTATAAACTTATGGTTTTTTTGATCTGTAAAACGTCCAATATGCCCTAATACAAAATCAGTACTTTTTATACCAAGTTCTTTACGGGTTATATCTCTTGTTGATCTTCTAAATTTGAATTGTTCAATATTTATAGCATTTGGTAATACTTGTGACTTCTTCGTAGTTTTACCAAAATAATCAGATACCTTCTCCGAACAAAACAAATTACAAGTTGAATACCTATCGCATAAATTGTTGCATACCGAATATACAATTTGTTTTAGGTGCTTGCCGTTAAAAACATTATGATAATGATTAATTCTGATTTTGATCCCATATCTTCTTGATAAATACAGAATATAAAAATTCATATAACTCATATTTGAATGGACAACATCGTAGTTACCATTTTTTAATATTTTTCTTATTTCAAAAATATTCTTGAGTAAATTTTTCCTTTTATGAGTCACAAAATTGATATTGAATCCAATATTTGAGAAACGTTGTATATCTTTTTCTACGGATATTTCACGTTGTGCAACTATATCAAAAACATATTCGTCTTTATCATAATTATTTAAATAATTAAACAATACTTGTTCTACACCTCCATAGCTCAAGCCGTTAACTACTAAACATACTCTTTTCACTATTAATACCTCCAAATAATGTTTTACTTTAGATTAATCAAGAAGTGCATTAATGAGTTTGTCTGTTTCTAATGCAACTCTTTTTACATCATATTTTTCAAACACATCTTTATATCCCTTTTTGATAATTTTTTTCCTAAATTCATCATTATTTCTTATTTTTGATATAGCATTTGCAGCTTCTTCCTGATTATCCACACAAACCAAAAGACCATTTTGCTCATTTTGAATTAAATAAGATAATGCATCAACATTCGTAGCAACTATTGGCTTTTTGCAAATCATATACTCTGGGATTGCTAGTCCAAATCCTTCCCATCTGCTTAGTAAACAAGCAACATCAAATGTTCCTACATAATCTATCGGGTTGTCAACCCAGCCAGTTATTTTCAATTTGACGTTATTTTCTTTTGCGATTTTTTCAATTTCTTTTCTTTCTTCGTAAGAACCTTCCAATACGTCTCCAACTATTAAAAAATATGCATCACTTATAAATTTTGATATTCCTACAAAAATATCAGGTGCCTTTTGTTTGCAAATTCTGCCTACCATACCAATTACGTATGCATCTTCAGGTATGCCAAGCTCTTTTCTACTTTTTTCAGGTACTATATTTGTTTCTATTCCATTATAAATTATATGTAATTTATTAATATTTGAAATATTGTTATCTAATGCAGATTTCTTTTCTGCTTCTGATATGCAAACAATTGCATCACAATACTTTGCCATTAGTCTTTCTAACGCCACATAAATCCAACTTTTTCTACTTTTAATGTTAAACGACCATCCATGAGGATTATATATGACTTTACATTTTACACCCAAGCAAGCAATTCTAGTTATAGCGCCCGCAATACTTGAATGTGCATAAACAACATCTGGGTCATATTTTTTTATAATACTACGTATTTTTTTTGATGATAATATAGTTTTTATTCCAATATCATGAGGTATTTTCAATTGTTCAATATGATTGGATATATCTTTATATTCGCTAGCATTATAAAGATGAGATAAAACAACAATAGTTTCATATTTATTACGTTCCGTATATTTTAATAAACTGTGGAGATATTTATCCACACCTCCAATACATTCAGCAACATGTAAAATTTTAATTTTTTTTTGTTTTGTCATATACATTCTCACCCTCTACTTATAAATGTTTTTTAGGTCCACAAGCTAATCAGAAAATCATCTCTAATACTGCTTTTTTACCCAATTGTTTCAAATTGTTTTTTAATCTGTGACAAATTCTTACATGCAAAAAAGCCCGTATTTAAGGCGATTATTCCTAGCTTGCAAAAATTATAACTAGAATTCCATAAATCGTTACTACAAACCTTTTCGAAATAGCTTTGGCAACCAACACATAATTGAAGGACCTTCAGCATGATATTGTACAATTTCATATCTTCCAAAAGATGCAAAGTTTTAAGCAAAAACAGATGACGTTATAGCTGCAAGACCTTTTATTGTAGGTACTGATTTAAAAAGAACTTGCTTATATTTCCTATCATTTTTTCCTTTACCCACTTTTTTGTTTTTGGGATTATAGCAAGTTACATCATTTCCTAAAGCAACCATCCAAACGGCAAGTTCTTCTACAACTACTTTGATTCCACCTTCTCTAGAAGGGATAAATCAATGACCTATCATTGCTATTCTTAATTTAGTCTTTTGTTTTTTCAAAAAATTCACCTTTTTTTTACGAATATAGTATAAAAACTATTGATTTTTAGCAGTGATTGCTAGAATTGTTATTATGTTTTAAGTGGACAAACCTTAATACATTTTAGACACCTTATACATTTTTTTCCATCGATAATAGGGTATTGAAAACCTTCGTTGTCCGTTTTCATTTGTATAGCTTTAACCGGACAACATGCATAACAAGCACTACATCCACAGCAATCTTTTTTTTGTTCATATAATATTGGCATATTTATTTTATACATTTTTTATCCTTTCATAATTTTCTCAATAAAATTTAGCAGATAAGACTTTAATTTACTTTTAAAAGATATTTTTTTGTATACACTTCTACGTATCCATCAGTATTCAAGGATGAATAGAATGTATCTCTTATTTCAGGTCGCTTTACTACTGAAGTAAGGGTTTTATTATATTTTTTTATAATAGCTAAATCTACATTTATAATCTCAAAATAATATTTAGTTTTAGAAGATAGATTTTCTCCCTTACTCGTATTGAAAATAACATATAATACGCCTTTATTATCCATAAAATCTGGGTACGCAATATCCACTCCATTAAACTCCCACAGTAAAATCTGATTTATGATTTCCTAATTTGAATAAACATCTATAACAGCATTCTTTATAATTACACCCCTTTAAAAAATCAGAATAAAAAGGGTCTGTTCTTACATAGCAATCATGATTATTAAATCTGAAAGTATAAGACATATGTCTTCTATAATATCATCCAAATTTTTTTACACAAAACGTATAAGAACCCCAATGTCATTAAGTTAAAGAAATATAGATGAGAGATATTTATACAAAAAGTATAGGTGTCTTTTTTATTTAGGCTTGACAAAATCAGAAAAATCGTACGCTCCGTTGCATTTCGCGCTTTTGTAAGGTGTAGGAGGTGATCTTATATGATCCTTAGTAATAATTCCAATGCTTGTTCTACCTTCATATTTGATAAAAGAATTGAGGGGACTGTGATATGACTTCTATCCATAAAACACTTTTCAATTCTTTGGATAAGATTTTAAATAAGGCGGATCGTTTGAAATATGATCAACATTTTGTCACACATGGAAGTTCTGATTTCACTCGCAAATCTAGAAAGCTATCTTTTAAAGATACTATTTCATTCATCTTATCAATGGCGGGTAAGCCTATCCGGGAAGAACTACTTGATTTTTTCCATTACTCAAATAATCCCCCAACTGCCTCTGCACTTGTCCAGGCACGTTCTAAAATTTCTTCACATGTTTTTCAATATATTTTGAATGAAATGAATAAAGCATTTCCACCTGATAATTTATATAAGGGCTATCATCTTATTGCGGTTGATGGATTTGAACTGCAAATACCGCTTGATTTTAGTGATTCCGATACGTTACATAAAAGTGCATCGAAAGGAAAATTTTTATCTGCTTTTCATCTTAATGCTAGCTTTGATATTTTAAAGAATCGCTATTTGGATATGATGGTTCAAGGGATTCATAGTAAAAAAGAGGTCGAGGCAATGTGGAAAATAGTTGAATGTTTTCACGATGATAATGCTATTTTTATCGCAGATAGAAATTATGCAACCTGGAATAATATGGCACTTATCATACATTCAGGTAAGTCCTTTTTGATACGTGTGAAAGATATACACTTGATTTCCAGTCTTTTAAAAAAATTCAATCTGTCAGATGAAGAATTTGATATGGATTTACATATCGCATTGACAAGAAACAGACCAAAGATATAAAATCTCAACCAGAGAAATATTGTTTCTTATCTACTTATACAATACTCGATGGGGTATAGAATTATCGTTCCGTGACTTTAAATATTCAGCGGATCTGTGTGCTGTTCATGCAAAAAAACGAGAAAGCATCCAACAGGAGATTTGGGCAAGGATGATACTATATAATATATCTTTTTTTATGGCTCATCATATAGTAAATAAAAAGCCAAAGGGAAAGGTTAAGAAAAAAGTATTCTTATGCGATAAACAAAAAAATGGCGATACATCATTGTCGCTATTTAACCAGCATTATAAAAGAAAAGGCGGTCACCCGCCTGATCTTGAAACCCTGATTTCATAAGATATCTTACCAATCCGCCCAAATCGAAAATGTAAGAGGCATGTGAAATCACAAGCGTAAATATGTTTCAACTACCGCTTTTCTTAACACGATATAATTAAAACTCAAAAGTTTATAAAATGCTTGAAAAATCTTCTTTTTGTCATGCATTTTTTCAGAATACTCTTAATCCTATCAGGATAAGATTATATAAAATCGCATCCTGTTAGTTTCATCTTCTTAACTTAATGACATTGGATATCATTATCCCTTTTTTATCATAATAATAAATCGCTTTTAAATATTTATGCCGTAAAAATGTTTGTACTTTACAGAAAAACTCTATAGTTTCGATATTCATAGTAAATTCCCTTCTTTTGCATAAATAAACATAAAATTAACATTTATATATGCATCTCTAATTTTTTGCCTTAGGATTAGAATTAATCACCTTATTATTTCAGTTAAACTTCCAATAAAAAACAGATATAATTTCCTAATAATCACTTCATGAAAATATGATTGAACTTCCGTGATATAGTCCTCGAAATAATTTCATATTCATAATATGTTCTTCAATATCTTCTTTATATTTACGATTGCGTTTTCCTTAGGATGCATAACATACAACGGCTGACGACCAAACGAATACGTAGGCAACATATCTCCTGTGCCATCTGCACTGATACTCGTGACCTTCCATGTAGCCATATCATCAATTTGCATCTGTATCAGTGCAGTGATTTCATCTGTTGTCATATTCGTCTGAAACATTCCCTGTACTGCATTCATGATGCTTTCATAATTCTTGATGACATTTGACTTTGTGAACTTTTTCAACATTGCTTCAATTACCTGTTGCTGGTTCTCTCCACGATGACGATCGCCGGTTTCATATGCATATCGTTCTCTTGCAAAAGCTAATGCACAAGCACCATCTACATATTGATTTCCTTTAACATAGCTGCAATTCTTATTTGTATATGCAGTTAATTCTTTATCAGAATAAATATCTATTCCATCCAATGCATCCACCATGGTCGTCAGCGTATCGAAATTCAGTCGCACATTGTAATTGATCTTGATATCAAACAATTTACTCAATGTTGCCTGCGATGTTTCCACCCCATACAATCCAGCATGTGTCAGCTTATCCATCGCACCTGTTTCACAGCTACCATTCGGGCACTGTAATGGCACATAATAATCACGTGGTATGAATACCAGTAACAATTCCTTCTTCTTTGGATTCACTGCCGCCAGCATGTTGACATCACTTCGGCTCGTTTTTGATATCGAACCATTCGTATCGATTCCTGAGATATACACGATGAATGGATCCTTTGTGATGTTGTTCGCTTTCAAGTTCTTCAATACTTCCTTACGATCCAGCGTATAGATAACTCTTGTTTCCTTCTCAAAGCTGCGATCAATGATGTTGAATGCATCCCGCATCCCTTCATTCATGATGATGGCATCCGTATTGCCTTCCAGCAATCCCTGCAGTTCATCCTTGAATTCCTTATACTCGATTTTAGATATCTCATTCGTAAACTGAGAGCTTAAGCGGTTCAACATAAAGTCCGTATTCTCACGGTCAATTGTTTTTAGAACACCAAACTGCTTTCCATCCAGATCTTTGATATCCCTATAGCCGCTGTCCTCTTTCACTAGTACAGAGATCTCTGTCGTCTTGATATCACCGTTACTGACAGCCTTCACTGTTTCCTGGGCCTTGTTTATGACCTTAATGTTCATAAACAGCATACAGGCACAAAGAGCGATGGAAAGAATGCACCCCATAATCCTTGTGATCCTGTTAGCCTTTTTTCCAAGGATACAGTAGATGACTGCACCGATGATCAATAAGATTACAACAAGAATCGGTATATAATATTTCAATGGCAGGATATGAAACCGGTACAGACTCCATAACAAATATGCCGCTGTCAGAGCCATCATGATCCAGCATACATGCTTCCCATACTTCTTAATCTTTTCCATCTTTTCTCAGACTCCTCTCCAGCTCCTGCTGCTTCCAGGAATCCTTCAGATCCTTGACAAATTTAAAATAGGTGGATCGCTTGAATCCTAATTTCTCCCGATAATCCTCATGCTTCATTTCCTTTCGCATGATCCTTTTGATATTTGCTTCAAAATCAGCAGGCAGCGTTATTTTAGGACGGCCGTAATCGCCTTCCCCTTTTCGCTTCTTCTCCAGTGCTCTCTGGATCCCTTCCATTTGCTTATCATATATCTGCTTGCGCTGTGTATCTCTGACAAAGCCGATCAGATTCAACATCTGTTCAGTATTCAAATCAGAGTCATCCAGAAGCTTTATCGTTACAGCCTTATCCTTTAGATGTGTCAGATGGACAAAGAGTGTATTTCCATCTTCTGCGATTGACGAAAGCTTGTAAACATAAAGCTCATCCTTCACTTCCAGTTTAGAGAACAGCTGTCCCCACGCATCATACCTGTTGTTATCTATGTAGATAAAAGCTTCCTGTATATTCAGATCCGAATTCGATACCATGGTGTGTATGGCTTCACATTCAGCTTCCGTTGTAGCGTATGCATAGAAATACTTCATCGACTCACCTCATCCCGATCACATGTTTCATTCTTCCATCACTTAGCTGTAATTTCCATAATAGCTGTAATAAGACTTTGATGTAATATCGACCTTCGTCAGCACACACCCCAATACATTTGCACCATTTCTCTGCAGCATCGTCAACGCATTTTTTGCTTCACTCTTATCCGTGTCCATCGCTGACACCACAAACAGTGTTCCATCGACGATACTCGATACCGGTATGGCATCCGCTACCGCATTCAATGGCGGACAGTCGATGATGATGTAGTCAAACATCTCACGGAATTTCTCAATCAGCTCCTTGAAGCGCTCACTCTCCAGCATCTCCTGCGGGTTTGGGACAGATTTGCCACTGGTGAGCACATACAGCTTACCGTCCGTACTGTTATCCTTGAACTTCTGAAAATAACCTCCGATCTCCAGGTCGATCTCTGACTTCTCCTTCATCAGATTACTGATCCCCAGCTTATTCGAAACCTTGAAGATCTTATGCTGCACGGGCTTTCGCAGATCACAGTCAATCAACAGGACCTTCTCGTACTTTGCAATCGCCACTGTTGCCAGATTGCTTGCGACCGAGCTTTTTCCCTCTGCCGGATTCGAGCTGGTCACACAAATCACCTGGATATCCTTATTGAAGGATGAATATTCTATATTCGTCCGCAGCTGACGATATACCTCCATATTGTCAAACTGACTCTTCTTTGTATGCTTTTTCGGATCACTCCGCTTTGGTGCTATCTTTCGTTCCATTTCATCATCTCCTCCTCATTCGCTGTAGCCAGGATCTTTTTCTTACCGCCATACGTTCCACATCCTCATCTTGAAGGATATGCTGTGGATTGATGGTACAGAGCAGCTCTGCACTCGCCGTATCAGTTACCTTTACGATTTCCTGATATACATCACTCAGCCTGCAGATACGATTTCCACCGGTACGGTGTGCATCACTCGCAACGATATGCACCAGTCCTTCCTCCAACAGCCGTCTGGCATTCTTCTGAATCTGTGAACCATGCATTCCCAAAAGACTCGTCCGATTCATCTGAATCACATATCCGCTATTTATCCATTCCTTTATTCTAGGTACATCGATATCCTTATGAAAGTACCGCTCCGCATGCGCAATCATGGGAGTCAGCCCTCTGATCGACAATTCATACAGCTGCTCATCCGCATAGCTGTTCTTTTCGATATCCTTGCGGACATCAAACTCACACAGTAGATAGCGGCTCTCATTGATCGTGTTGTAATATTTCCCATCGACCATATCCAGATAATCATCATTCAGAAACATCTCACAGCCACTGTAAATCGTGATGCCATAGTTCACACCAAGCTCCCTCAGCTCCCGGATCCGCTGATTCATCTCTCTTACATCCGCTTCCTTTTGAGCTCCTGGTATGAAATGCGGTGTTGCCGCCAGCTTTACGATTCCATCCGCCCTGGCCTGCTGTAACGCCTGTTGCGCTTCTTCACGGCTATCGATACCATCATCGATATCCCATGCCATATGGCAATGCAGATCAATGAAGCTCATTCGCTAATCCTCCAGAAACGGAATCTCTGCCAGTACCGGTATCTCCAAATACGATTCCGCATCTTCCTTCGTATGCAGCCTCTTATCCAGCAGGAACTGTACAGTCACGAAGCCACAGGACACCATGATCCCAAGCAGCGCTCCGATCAACAGATTCATTTTTAAGCTCGGCGATACCGGTGTCTCATTCACCTGCGGTGCATCCAGGATCGTCATATTCTTGATATCCAGCTTGTCCTTCATACTCTCGAAGAACAGATTCACCGTCGTATTCACGATATCCTTCGACATCTTCGCATCCTTCGTCCGCGCACTTACTGTAATGATTTCACTATCCGCTTCATTGCTGACGCTCAAGGAATTCTTGACCAATGCCTCATCCTCCAGCTTCAGCTTCTCCGTGACATCCTCCAGCAGGCTGTTCCCCTGCAGCATCAGGACATAGTTGTTCACCATCTTGGAATTGGCGGTCAGTGTATTGTAATCGATCGTTCCACTTTCTGTGATATTCGGCTTCAGATAGATCCTTGCCATGCTTTCATATTTCTTTGGTATCAGAAACTTCGTCACCAATAAGGATATGATGATCGCGATCACCGTCACTGCGATGATAAAGGACATCTTTTTCTTCAACTGCCGAAACAATCTTCCCAGATCGATTTCTATTTCTTCATTCTGTTCAATGCTCTTCTGTAAATCTTCCACTAATTTCTCTCCTTTGCTTTCTTCTTTTGAGGCGAGAATCTTACTACAAAAAAAAGGATACACTCTCCCCTTCCCCCACCTGCAGTGTTGAACGGTTGACTGTATCCTGAACCTCTCCATAAAGTGCCTCAACAACTATTACTTCTGAGATTCGATCTTTTTCACTATTTCCAGAGAAACGTCCACCTGCATCTCCCGATCGTTCATGCGGACATTCAGGATGGCACGACGTTTATGTCTGTCGATTCGTATAATATTGCTTTCATAGCCCTTTAACGGACCTTCGGTGATGATGACCTCTCCATCCAGGATCTCACCCTTTGATATTCGAACATTGTGCTCCTCATCCATAAGGCCTTCCAGATACGCTCTTTCTTCCGTGCTCAATGCACTGACGTCATCCTCATACCTCAGTTCCTTCAAGATACCGCGGATCTGTGAACGGTATCGAAGCAGCGCCTGCTGGAACCCGTTCGGATTCAGCTCTGTTTCCACAAACACATACGAAGGAAACAACGGCTTCTTCACGATCACCCGCTTCCCCTGTATGCGGTGCACCACTTCCTTTAAAGGAGTGAATGCTTTTACACCATCCTGTTGATTCAAAAGCTCCAATATCCTTTTTTCTTTGCCACCCATTACATACAGCACGTACCATGGCATCATCATCTTGCCCCATCCCCGTGAAACACGGTCTTGATCGTCTTGACGAGGATCGTCATATCCAGCTTCAGGCTCCAGTTTTTGTAGTAATACTCATCCATCTTCAACCGGTCCGAAAAACTGATATCGCTTCGTCCGTGTGTCTGCCACATGCCGGTCAGTCCGGGCTTGCAGCCGATCACATAGTCATAATAGATCCCCATGTCTTTACGTTCCCCCGGCAGGTACGGTCTTGGTCCTGTCAGGCTCATATCGCCCTTCAGCACATTCAGGAACTGCGGGAATTCATCCAGACTCTTCCGTCGCAGAAATTCTCCTGCCCTTGTGATTCTGGGATCCTTCTTCAGCTTCTTATTCGTCTCGTACTCTTCCCTGATCACGGGATCCTTTTCCATAAGCTCCTGCAGTATGCGCTCCGCATCGGGTATCATCGTCCTGTATTTATACAAAACGAATTTCTTTCCGCCCTTTCCGATCCGCACCTGTTTGAAAAATATGGGATCATGATCATGATTTTTCCTGTTTGATCTCCACACATAGATCGTCAAGGGGATCAGCAGGATGCATCCTGCAATACCGCCGAGAATATCGATGGTCCGCTTGATTACTTTATTGAAGGTCGATATCTTTCCCTTTGCTGTAGATACGAGCAGCTGACCGTCAAAATCCTCGATCCTTGTATCGAAGGTCAAAATCTTGACGGACGGCATATAACGAATCTTTTCGACTGTCCTAAGCTTCAGCAGGATGGCATCGAACTGTGCATTAGTAAGATTCGTTGAGGCGATGACTGCGGAATTTATCTGCAGCCTGGAAACGGCCTGTTCCAGCTCACCCAACGCAAACACATCCTGTTTGACATCTTCCACCACATGACCATCCTGTGTATCTATGTAGCCCTTCACCTTCATCAGTGCAAACCGGTTTGTCTTACAGACCTCTGCAAACGCAAGGGCCTGCCTTCCTGCACCGATGATCAGTACATTGTCCGCACAGCTGTTCCGAAACCAGATGCGCAGATATCGCTGTAATAGGATACTGAAGCAGAGCATGATGCATGAGATCACTGCATTCAGCAAGACACAATGAGCATTGAAATCCTGCATGGGGTCAAGCAGGATACTGACGATAAAAAAACAGATATGACTTTTTACAAGCAGCTCGATCTCTTCCCAGATCAGCAGCGTCTTCGTCCGATAATGACCAAACAGATACTGAATGACAAAATACAAGGCACAGATGCACACTGTATAATCACCTGGAAAATCAAAAAGAAAAGAAAGACTGCAAACAACGATTTCCTCCAGCAAACATGCTGTTATTCCTATTTTTTCCCTCATGTACTTACATTCATTAATGAATTCACTACCCTCCCTTTTATAAAATGGAATTTTAAATCTCAAAACGTATACCTTTCAAGATATATTAAATGAAACAAGAATAGTATTATAAAGTATATTTATATAGACTGAAAAGCGTAAAAAAACAGATGATTTCATATGAAATCACCTGTTTCGTTAATTATAAGTATATAGACAGAAAGGTAGACCTTTATAATCATAAAGGGTATGCAAAGGCTTATCTCATTCCATTCTACACGTTGCTATTCTACTACAATAGGTCATTACAATCAATGAATTTATGCAAAAAAGTCCGAATTATTAGATTTTTATTTATTTTACAAAGTAATCATTTATCTCAAAACTGTCACACTCAAAAATGTTAACGATTACAAAATAAATAAAAAAAGCGACAGCATTACTGAAATCAGTAACAACTGCCGCAATATTCTTATTTAAAAGCCTTCTTAAACTTATCAAACGGAGACTCATGAGACTTCTTATTGCGAATTTTCTCATACAGCTCCTTTTCATCGCGTGTAATCTTGGTAGGTACTTCCACCTTGACCTCGACATACTGATCACCCTGACCACCGCGGGAAGAGGCAGACTTGACACCCTTTCCTTTTAATCGGAACTGCTGCCCAAACTGTGTACCTGCCGGAATCGTCAGCTCCACATCACCGTAAACGGTCGGAACATCCACCTTGCATCCAAGAATCGCATCCACAGCACTGATCGGTACTGTGATACGGATATCATTGCCGTCTCGTACAAACTGCTTGTGACGGCTCACCAGAATCTCGATATACAGATCGCCGTTCGGCCCGCCATTGACACCGCGCTCTCCCTTATTCGGTACACGCACCTGCTGACCGGACTGAATGCCTGCCGGAATCTTGATATCTAGCTTCACACGCTTATGCTCATAGCCCTTGCCATGGCACTTCGGACACTTGTTCACAATCGTCTTACCCGTTCCGTTACAGTCCGGGCACACGGACTGACTCTGGAACACGCCAAACGGCGTTCTCTGCTGAGTCGTTACCGTACCGGTACCATCACAATGCGGACACGATTTAATATCGGACTTGCTCTTCGCACCGCTTCCCATACACTCATCACACTGCTCATCAACCTCAATCGTAACTGTTTCCGTCTTTCCGAAAATAGCATCCATGAACTCGATGCGCATCTGCATGAAGCGGTCATTCCCCTTACGCGGTCCATTGCTTGCACGACGATTTCCACCGCCGCCAAAGCCTCCGCCGAAAAAGGAACCAAAGATATCTCCGAAATCCTCAAAACCGCCAAAGCCTCCGGCACCGCCGCCAAAGTTGGCACCATCCATACCTGCATGACCAAATTGATCATATGTCGCTTTCTTCTGCGGATCACTCAGTACCTCATATGCTTCGTTTACTTCCTTGAACGATTCCTCAGCCCCCGGATCCTTATTGACATCCGGGTGATACTTTTTCGCCATCTTCCGATAGGCTCTTTTTATTTCATCATCGCTGGCACCCTTGCTGAGTCCCAGGACCTCATAATAATCTCGTTTGCTCATGTGGATCACCCTCCTAACTTTCCAGACTGTATATGAACTGCTGTATGTCTGCATCTCCGAAAATACGCACTCTCGGCAGCTGCAGCTTATCCATACCGGGTTCTATTTTACCATAATTTGTCGTAAAAGCCATATGCACACCTGCATCTTTCATAATCTGCAGTGCACTGTCTGTAACATCACCATACGGATAACAATACACATTGCCTCCGCCGATGATGGAAAATGACTTTTCTGTATCTTTGACACCCTCATCATGTGCCACACAGCGCAATGCACCGCCATGACCGCCTTCACAGCCGCCGGTATGCATGCCATAGGAATGCGACTGCAGCTCCATGCCGTTTTGCTTCATTTCCTGAAAGCTTTGTGGCAGCTTATCATCCTTCAGATGATTCCCGATCAGAAAGAGCGTTGCACTATCACCATATTTCTTCAGCAGCGGATATGCATATTTATATATGGAAGCTGTCCCATCATCAATCGTAATGGAAACACTGTTCTTCGGCAGCTGTACCTTTCCATCCAGAAAATTCTCCACATCCTGCATGCGCAGCGTCACATAGTTATGCTCCTTCAAATACTTCAGCTGTGCTTCAAAATCATTGACCTCCAGCCAGTTTCCATTTTTCGAGACCTCTCCATTTTCTTTGGAATAGAAATAGTGATACATGAAAACCGGAATCTGTTCTGCAATCGGCTCGCTGGTATTGTCGGCATGCCTTGTAGCTGCTACTGCGGATTTCGGAATATACACAAGGGCATTTCCCAGCTGCACACCATAACAATCCTCATCCTTTACATAAATAGGATAAGATGCCTTCCGTCTTACTTCCGCCAGCTTGTTTCCCGCTTCATTCTGAATAACATAGCTGTCTCTGGTGACGATATTTTCATTAAACGGCAGATACACACTGGCCTTTTTGACACTGTTTTCTTCTGTTTGCTCGGGTACCACATGATCAGCCAGGATGTAGCAGTCATCCGTTTGCAGCCTGAAATACTTTTCCTTCATGTTCTGCGCGCCTTGCTTGTCAAGCTTCAGCACTGTCCCCTTAAAGATACGGCCAATCTCTCGGTATTCTCCATCCTTCTTTTCAAACAGCGGTGTTTCCTTTTCGACACGCACCGTTTGTGCATAATGCGAAGAGACATCAACAGCAGCCGTTTGCTCCTGCTTGGGATACATCCAATCGATGGCCAGCATCACACAACATACAAAACCTAGCGCAAGCACTAGGAATTGTAGTCGTTTCGTTTTCTTACTTCTTTTCTTCAAATTCAGCGTCTACAACGTTGTCATCGTTGTTTGCGTTGTTTGCACCTGCTCCTGCATTTGGATCCGCACTCTGCTGCTGGTACATCTGTGCACTAGCTGCCTGTGCAGCCTTTTCCAGTGCCTCCAGTTTTTCCTTTACAGCATCCATGTCATTTTCATCCAGGGATTTCTGCAGATCATCACGCAGCTTCTGTGTTTCTTCCTTCTGCTTCGCATCGATTTTATCACCGTTGTCAGCCAGCATGGAATCAATCTGAGCAATGAAGCCCTCTGCACGGTTGCGCAGATCGATTTCTTCCTTGCGTTTTTCATCCTCAGCCTTGTGCTCCTCAGCCTCACGAACCATACGATCGATTTCCTCATCGCTCAGTCCGCTCGTATTCTGAATCGTGATAGACTGTTCCTTACCGGTACCCTTATCCTTTGCGGATACGTGCACGATACCGTTTACGTCAATATCAAAGGTAACTTCAATCTGAGGTACACCACGGCGAGCCGGAGCGATACCATCCAGCTTGAACATACCAAGCTCCTTATTGTCATTTGCCATCGGACGCTCACCCTGCAGAACACGGATATCTACAGCAGGCTGGTTGTCCGCAGCCGTTGAGAACACCTGAGATTTGCTAGTCGGAATGGTTGTGTTACGTGGAATCAGCACAGTCATGACACCACCCATTGTCTCGATACCAAGGCTCAATGGTGTAACATCCAGCAACAGAACATCCTTTACATCACCGGCGATAACACCACCCTGAATAGCAGCACCCATAGCAACGACTTCATCCGGATTTACGGATTTGTTTGGTTCCTTGCCCAGAACGCTCTTAACAGCTTCCTGTACAGCAGGAATACGGGTAGATCCACCGACCAGCAGTACCTGGTGAATATCATTTTTTGTCAGACCGGCATCGCGCAGTGCGTTTCTTACCGGTTCCATTGTACGCTCAACCAGAGATTTTGTCATTTCATCAAATTTTGCACGTGTCAGTGTAGCCTCAAAGTGCAGAGGTCCATCTGCTCCAGCAGAGATAAACGGCAGGGAAATCTGTGTCTGTACAACTCCGCTCAGATCCTTCTTCGCTTTTTCTCCAGCCTCTTTCAGACGCTGCATAGCCATGGTATCCTTGCGCAGGTCAACACCGTTTTCCTTCTTGAAGGTATCAACCATCCAGTCAACAACAACGTTATCGAAGTCATCTCCACCTAATTTTGTATCACCGTTTGTGGACAGTACCTCAAAGGTTCCATCCGCAAGCTCCAGGATAGATACGTCAAACGTACCTCCACCTAAGTCATATACCAGAACCTTCTGTTCTTTTTCAGTTTTATCAATACCGTAAGCCAGCGCTGCAGCTGTCGGCTCATTGATGATACGCTCTACTTCCAGACCGGCGATTTTCCCTGCATCCTTGGTAGCCTGACGCTGGGAATCGTTGAAGTATGCAGGTACGGTAATAACTGCTTTCTCAATCTTTTCTCCAAGATAATCCTCGGCATAGGATTTCAGATACTGCAGAATCATCGCGCTGACTTCCTGCGGTGTATACTGCTTGCCTTCCAGTTCAACCTTTTCATTTGTACCCATCAGACGCTTGATTGAGCTGATGGTGTTCTTGTTTGTAACAACCTGACGCTTTGCGGCATCACCGACAATACGTTCACCGTTTTTGTATGCGACAACAGATGGTGTTGTACGGTTTCCTTCCGGATTTGTGATGACCTTGCATTCACCACCGTCCATAACGGACACACAGCTGTTTGTTGTTCCTAAGTCAATACCAATAATTTTACTCATAATCGTTATCCTCCTTTTATCTATTCGCTAACCTTTACAAGTGTTGCACGTAATACACGATCCTTCAGCATATATCCCTTTTGCAGGACCTCGATGACCATACCGCTTTCCACGCCATCCTTGGCCTCCTGCATCAGGGCCTGATGGAAGTTTGGATCAAACGGCTTGTCCAGCGCTTCGATTTCCTTTACACCCTCCTGATTCAGGATGTGTACCAGCTGCTGGTAAATCATCTCAAAGCCCTTGGCGTAGTTTTTGACATTCTGATCATCGACCTTAACATCCAGCGCACGCTCCAGGTTATCCAGAACCGGCAGGATTTCCATCGCAAAGCTTTGAATGCGGTACTTGCGCACATTGTCGCTTTCACTCTGCAGACGCTTCTTCAGATTTTCTGTATCTGCATACGCCTTGAAGTAGGCATTCTTGTTTGCTGCCGCCTCTTCCTTCAGCTTTACGATTTCTTCTTCCAGTTCCTCGATTTTTTTCTTCTTACCGAATTTTGCGGATTTCTTATCTTCCTTTTCCGCTTCCTTCGCATCCTTTTTCTCTGCCTTGGCAGCATCCTGCTCTGTCTTTGCTTCTTCGCTTTGCCCGGCAGCCTTTGCTTCCTCGTTTACAACTTCTTTTTCTTCCTGCATGATGACCTCCTTATCGATTTTCACTTCTGTATAAATCTTCGATTACTTTGCTCATATATTCCATAAGGGCAACGACACGGCTGTACTGCATGCGGGTAGGTCCCACGATCATCAGTTCCCCTTCTTCATCCTCGTTCAGCTTGAACTTGCTGGATACCACGGCAACATTATTGACCTGAATCAATTCATTGTCACCGCCGATTTCAATGGCGACATCACCCTCGTGATTGGCCAGCTGGCGAAACAGACTGCTGTCCTCCAGCATCTTCATAAGCTCCTTCAGCTTTTCGATATCTGCGAATTCCGGCTGATACAGCATATTGCTCTGTCCGCTGCAGTATACATGGTCGGTTGCAAACCGCATGAATGCATTAACGAAGGCTTCAAACAGCACCTCGTGACGGGCAATATGGCTGGCCAGCAGCGGCTCAATCTGCTGCATGCGCTCCACCACCTCATTGATCGGTGTGCCGCTCAGCTTGTCATTGAGCAGATTACAGCAGGTTTTGATATCCTCAACGCTCACGGCCGTATTGAAGTGAAATGTCTTATTTTCCGTATGCCCGTGATCGGTGATGAAGACTGCAACCGCACTGGTGTCACTGAGTGGAAACAGCTGTATGTGCTGCAGTGTCTGGTAGCGGCTTTCCGGCCCCAGCACCACGGAAGTCAGCGAGGTCATCTGAGATAGAATATCACAGCTTTTCTTAACGATTTCATCCATTGAATAATGACGCTCCTGAAATACAGCCTGCAGAGAATGCTTGACTCCATCATCCAGTTCACGCTCCATCAGATTTTCAACATAGAACCGATAACCGCGACTGCTTGGTATACGACCGCTGGAGGTATGTGTTTTCTCCAGCAGACCCAGATCCTCCAGTGCAGCCATCTCATTGCGAATGGTGGCACTGGAACAGTTGAAATCCAGCAGGTCCATCAGTTTCTTGGAACCGACAGGCTCGGCAGTCCGGGTGAACTCATCTACTATCGTTTTAAAGATCGCCGTCTGGCGTTTTGTAAGCATATGGTTCACTCCTTTCTAGCACTCAACCTCTATGTCTGCTAATAGTATATTCCAATATTTTAGCACTGTCAACACTTTAGTGCTAAAATCCATAAAAATTGTTATCAGTTTCTGGAAATATTAGGAAAGTGCTCTGTTTTGCCCAGCGTTGGAAAAATGCATATATTCACGCAAATGGATTGCCAAGAGCCGCAGCTTGCTATATACTTTTCCCAGGGCAAACCCGGATACTCACACATATACTATAAATATATAAGAAAGAAAGAAGGAATGATCATATGAATTATATACAATGGAACTACGAGGATGATTTGCTTGCAGGTACGACGCTGCGTGACCCATCCCTGCCGGAAAACAACAATATGGCACTGCATGCCTGTTTACGGAAAGAGGATGTTTTAAATAATCGTGATACTCTGTCAAAAGCACTCCATATAGCATCGTCACAGTGGACCTTTGCTATGCAGACGCACTCCGATCATATCCATGAGGTATCCGCCGCAGATGCCGGCAGAGGCTATCGTGTTTATGAGGAGGGGATTGCGGATTGTGATGCCCTTTACACAAAGGAAAGAAACATCGCAATCGGTGTCTTTCATGCAGATTGCGTGCCGGTACTTCTATATGACCCCTTTACCGGTATCATTGCCGCTATTCACAGTGGCTGGCAGGGAACCGTGCAGGAAATCACACGCAAAACCGTGACCCTGCTCATGCAGAAGGAGCATGTCGATCCTGCTCACCTGATGGCTTATATCGGTCCGGCTATCGCATATCGCAGCTTTGAAATCCAGCAGGATGTCATTGACCGCATCCGGGCAATGAGCTTTGACACCCGTGACTATCTGACAATGCTGCCAAACGACAGGGCAATCGCAGACAACAAAGGGCTGAATATGCAGATGCTGCTGAATCTCGGTGTTGAACGCGATCATATCACAGTGAATCCAAACGATACCTTTCTGAAAAACGATGCTTTTTTCAGCTATCGAAGAGAGCCTGCATGCGGAAGACACCTCAGCTTCATTCTACGCAAATAAATCCAAATAAAAAGGCGGAGTATTCTGATCCTGTTTCATTTGAACAGTTGACCATTCCGCCTTTTTTTATTTCCGGATGCATCATGTGCATGTTCAGACACGTGTTTCCTCCATATGGATTTTGTCAGACAGCATTGCAATGAATTCGGAATTTGTAGGTTTGCTTCGTTCCATGGAAATCGTATAGCCGAAAATCTTATGTATCACATGTGCATTTCCGCGATTCCAGGCCACTTCGATTGCATGCCGTATACCACGCTCCACTCGGGAGGGTGTTGTCTGAAACTCCAGCGCAATCTTCGGATATAATGTTTTGGTAACCTTACCAAGCAGATCCATATCACGGTAGGTCTGCATAATTGCACAGCGTAGATACTGATACCCTTTCAGGTTTGCAGGAACTCCAAGCTCGTGCAGCAGCTCGGTGATCGTTCCCTCCAGATGCTGGTTCTGACTGCGTCCCAGCTTTTTCTGCAGCTCCTCATTCAATGAATAATCCGGCTGATAATTCCTGATGAAATGAATCTTGCGAATCAGATCAGGAATCTCATAGGGCTTCATCATGATGTAGTCGACACAATAGCGGTTGAACTCAGAAAGAATCATTTCACTGAGATATGAGGATATGCAGATAATATGATCCACCTGCAGCCTTCTGCTGCGTATTTCCTCTAATACATAAAATCCATCTTTCTTTGGCAGGATCATGTCCAACACCAGAACATGTACATGTTTCCCCTCCAGCTGTCGGATACATTCCTCACCATCGCTTGTCATTCCGGCCAGTTCAAATTCCTCAACGGAAGAAATGGCCCTTTCTAAAGCAGATAACTGATTTCTATTATCATCTACTAAAAAAATCAAGCTCTTCATCTTTCATTCCTCCAACTACCTAGGCAGGAACCATCATAAACCCTAAAGTATTTTTAGAGTCAAGTATTTATTAAAAATATTTAAGAAAAACATTAAATTATTTTATATCACTCTCTTGTAAGGGACCCATATCATATGGCGCATCTGATAATGATGATTCTCGCAGGCACTGTACAAGACCTGAGACAGGATATCCCCGTCAAGCATCAGGTGTTGTGCCTCCATAAACTGCAGCAGCTTTTCCTTTTCCTGCAGAATCGTATGCTGGGCATCCGCTTCAAAGCAGTAGGCAAGAGCCGGACATTCGGCATACTGTCTTACCACATCATTTTTCCGAATACCGATGAAATCCCCAATCGTCTCGTACATACAAAAGCCGTAATCAAAGTGCTCCTGTCCGCTGATAAAATCCTTGGCACAGATTCGTGCACTTAGAAACTGAAGCTCGCTGCTTTTCGACCACACCCTGAGCTCCTCATTCAGGGATGCATCATCCGCTAAAATCACATCATCCTGCATATAGGAAATGCGATACAGGGCAGGTCTTGTTACAAAATGTATGGCATGCTGTGCACGTTCTGCCAGCGCAATGCATTCCAAAGAAAGATGAATGCTGTGAAGACGAAGACTCATCGACACACTTTCCTGCAGCAGCTCCTTCTCCTTTTGTTCCATCAGCTCAAGAAACATATCATTTCCCCTGCTTTCAAACAAATCCATCAGCTCATACAGCGTAAAGCCAAGCTTCTGATACTTCTGCATATTCAGAAGATGGTTGATTTGTGAAGCATCGAAATAACGGTAATTGGATACACTGTCCTTATGCGGCACAATGAGCCCTTTACGTTCGTAGTACCGCAAAGCTTCCGTGCTGAGACCCAGCAGTCTGGCAGCCTCTCCGATTTTGTACATAAAAAAAACTCCTCCCTTTTCCATTCTTCACAAACAATACTCTTTCCAAATCTGCATACGTATGCATATAGGTCTTTTCTATTTTAGTATACTTTTGTGCTGCGCGCAACCTTATTACCGTCTTATTTTAGATTTTATGGAAAGAACGGATTGCTTCTGTATAAATTTCCATGCTATACTAGGATTAACATTTCCCTGGAGGATCCATTTTGAAAGGACAAACATTCTACAGCAGTCTCTACGATTCGCTTACATCCTTGATCATAACGAGGCGGCTTCCCTATGGGAGCCGTCTTCCATCCGCTAAACAGCTGTGCAGCACATATCAGGTAGGAATACGTACCGTACAGGACGTCCTGCGCGATATGCGGGATGCCGGCTATATTTCTTTAGAGGCACGCAAGCGTGCACAGGTGATCTGGCAGCCCTCACAGGCGCACGATGAGCAGACGGATTTCTATATTCTGCATACACACCGGCAGATGATTGACGTTTTGGAAAGCATGCGTCTGTGCCTGCCTCCCCTCTGCAGCGGGTTGTGCGATTTACTGCAGGAAAAGGATATCCGCCATTTATATAAAATGCTATCGACGCTGGAGGATAATAAAAATCTGGAAAAACGCCGACTACTGATCCGGGATTTTAATGTATATCTGCTGCAGCGTTATCATAATGATATGATTCTCGATTTGTATCTGACGACCTTTTCCTATATTGAATATCCCCTGTTGTATCATACAGATCTGTTTTCCTCCTATCATGGCACTCTGAAGCACGATTATGAGCAGCTGCTTGCCGCCTATACAGATAAAAACCGCCGCTTTGTATATGATTTTTATTATCACACGATCTGCTACACCATACAGCGCATCCGTGAGCACGCAGCGCAGATACAGCTTTGCGGCAACCACTGTTTACCGGAAGTAGCCCCCTTTTTCTGGCAGCCGAAGCATTCTCATGATTACGTTTACACACTTGTCTTCCGAGACCTTATTCGCAGCATCGCCTGCAAAACCTATGCCGATCAGCAGCTGCTGCCGCCCATAGAGCAGCTGTCCAGAACCTATCAGGTATCCTACGCAACGATTCGCAAGGTTTTGAAGCAGCTGAATGATATCGGGCTTGCAAAGACCTATAACGGACTGGGGACCCGCATTCAGCTGAATAAGGGGGTTGCACAGGCACATCTGGAGGACAGTACAATGATACGTGACGCCGTAAAATTCATCGGGGCTGTACAGTTTATCACCATCACGATCGGCCGCTGCTGCCTGGAATATTTCGACCAGCTGCTCGTGCTTGCCCCTGTTATGGAGGAGCGGATTAAAAAACGGCATTATGATGGCGTCGGTTTCCTTGATGCCCTGCTGGTGATCCTTCCCAAGGCCAATCTGAAACAGATTCTGCAGGAGTTTCGCAGCATTTTGTCATGGGGCTTTTATTTCACACTGCTGCAGCTGGATGAACAACTGGTCGATCTATATTACAAGCGCTGTGAGGAAGCGGTTGGCTTTCTGGTGAAACGGGATGCCGACGGCTATTGCCGCTGTATACAGCAGGTCTACATGCAGCTGTTCCATATCATCATCCATTGTGCCAAACGCATCGGCATCCGTCAATGTGATGCCATTCAGCTGCCCGATATCGATTCCCTTCCTCTGCAGGAAACAAAGAATGTCTGCGCTAAAACCCTTGACTCCTGATGAAAAGACGGCTGCTTTCTGCAATAAGAATGGTGGCGGGCGATTCTCACACCATGCCGGTATGACGGAATGCTGTAGCTTCGTAGGAAAACAGATATGGAAGGAAGTGCTTTCCGTCAGGGAAAGCTTTATCGGCAACTCTTTTCCATGGTGACCATATGCGCTGGTGGATAACCGCCTGTACAGAAAAATAACATCGGATTATAAAAAACCTGCAAAACCATATCCACGGGTTTTCTGTGCAGATTACCGGCACTTTCCTATCAGGGATTTCCTGCTATGGGTATGCAGGCATAGACAAATTCCTTTATTGACTGGCTCAACAGGAATACATCAAAATCCACCGGAGTCCGGTGGATGTTTTCTATATTCTATTGAATGCGCCTATAAGCTGTCCTGCTTCCCTGCTGTATCTGTATCAGAATAGAAAAGGATTTCTTGTTGCAGATTTCAGGCAGATTCCTGTGAATGGTGGGTCGTATAGGCACGATCAAAGGTAACAACCAGATAGTAATGATCGCCCTTACGCTCCCGGATCCGCTGTGCAAGGGCATCCAGAATCTGCTGATTACTCATTTTAATATGGAAGGGCACGACAACATCGAAAATCATATTCGTATGGGTTTCTCCCGGAACGATACGGAAATCGTGCATGCTCAGGTCTTCATCAATTTCCTTTACGATTGCTGCTGTCAGTGTTCGCAGCTCATTGGTCAGCGGATCGTCAATATTGATGGGATCCATGTGGATAACCATCTCCAGTCCCATATTCTCCTGAAAGTCGCGTTCGATATTATCAATCATATCATGAGATTTCAGAACATCTTCCTTATAATCCACCTCCACATGCACAGATGCAAAGGTACGGTGCGCACCATAATCGTGGATCATGAGATCATGCATACCTAGCACTCCATCATAGCTGTTAATCTTATCCTGAATCTGTTTCACCATATCCTCATCCGGAGCCTGTCCCAGCAGCTCATCCAGCGCCGATTTAATGATGCCTCCACCCGCCATCAAAATAAAGATGGCAACAACAACCCCCATATAGCCGTCCAGATTAAAGTGAATAATAGGCGAGAGCACTGTGGAAACAAGAACAGCTCCCGTCGCCATAACATCACTGATGGAATCTGCAGCAGTCGCCTCCATTATACTGGACTTCAAAAGCCTCCCGTATTTCTTATTATAGCTGTACATCCACAGCTTTACGGAAATGGAAAACAGCAGAATAATCACACTCAACCAGCTGAAGGACACTGCCTCCGGTTGAAGAATCTTATGAAAGCTGGTGCGGATCAGCTCAAAGCCAAGCAGCAGGATGGCTACAGCAACGATCATTGATGCAATACATTCGTAGCGCGCATGGCCAAAGGGATGCTTTTCATCTGCCGGCTTGCTTGACAGCTTAAAGCTGAGCAGGGAAATCACAGAGCTTCCGGCATCGGAAAGGTTGTTGACAGCGTCTGCCGTTATGGACACACTGCGTGCCAGGGTACCGGCCAGAAATTTAAACAGAAACAAAATCACATTGTTTGCAATCCCCACCGTGCTTGTAAGGTTTCCATATGCCTTTCGCACAGCAGGATCTTCCAGCTCGTTATAGTTGTGTATCATTTTTTTCGCAAGATAATTTATCATTATATCACCCACTTCTTTTATGAATATCTAGTTTAACACATTTCACCAAAATGGGAAAGATTTACATGAAAGTTTTCGTTTCATCATATAGTATATCGGTGATAACATGAAAAAATTCACGGGCTTTCTGCTGTTTGGTCTTCTCTTATTGACACTTGGCTTTGGAACCCTGACGCTGCAAAGTGCACAAAACGCACTTTCCATCTGGTTTGAAAAGCTGGTTCCCTCCATGTTTTTATCTATGGTTCTGGTTCGTCTGCTCTATAAGGAGCATGCGTTTGACCATCTTCCCTCTCTAGGTCTGCCTGCTTTGCTGGGGATGGATCAGGGGGCATGGAATCTGGTTTTATGCACGATGTTCCTTGGCTTTCCCACCGGCTCTGTCTTTGTGGATGAAGCCGTACGGGATGGTGTCCTTTCCCGGCAGGATGCTGCACGCCTGCTGTATTGCTGCTGTTTTCCTACACCGGGCTTTGTCATTATCTCCTGCGGTATCGTCTTTTACAAATCTCTGCACATCGGCATGCTGCTGTTTGCTTTGCAGCTGCTCAGCGGTCTGCTGTTGCTGCTGTTCACCCGCAGACACACGATTCATACCTTTCCTGCAGCTGTTGCTTCCTCACAATCCTTTATGCGGAATCTTAGCAGCGCAGTTACGGAAAGTGGAATTTCCCTCTATATGATCGGGGGATATCTGATGCTTTTTATGAGTGTTACCGCTGTGCTGTTTTCCTTTCTTCCGGAATTTCCTGCGCTTATCATACGCAGTCTTGCGGAGTTTTCCAGCGGCATCGTTTTGATCAACGTCACACCGTTTTCCACTATGCAGAGATTACTCCTTACCAGCTTTCTGCTTGGGTTTGCAGGCTTCTGTGTACATATGCAGATCATGAGTATGGTGGAACAGGTTCCTCTGCGTTATCCCGTCTTTTTGCTTTACCGGATTCTGCAGGGGATGATTTCTGTCCTTCTGCTGATCCTTTGCGTGCAGTTTCTATAATCTTCCTGTATAATAATACAAAAGGAAGGTGATCATATGAAGATTGCATGGATTGGCTGCGGCGTGATGGGGACCAGCATGCTGCTGAACCTGAAAAAGGGCGGTCATACGGTGAGTGCCTATAACCGCACCTATGAGAAGGCCGCTCCCCTGCTCGAGCAGGGAATCCGGGTGGAGCGTACCATTCGAAATTGTGTAAGTGATGCGGATGTTGTCTGTACCATGGTCGGTTACCCAAAGGATGTGGAAGAAATCTATGAGGGGGATGACGGTATCTTTGCACATGCCAAAGAGCATGCCGTACTGATTGATTTTACAACCTCTTCGCCCGCGCTGGCAAAAAAGCTGTACACAGCAGCAAAGGCAAAGGGATATGCCATGCTGGACGCTCCGGTATCCGGTGGTGACAGCGGGGCAAAAGCCGCATCCCTGTCTATTATGACTGGCGGGGATGAAGAAGTGTTCGAACAAATGCGTCCGCTATTCTCCCTATTGGGGACGGGAATTCAGTATATGGGAGAAGCAGGGAGTGGTCAGCATACAAAGGCCTGCAATCAGATTGCCGTGGCAGGCGCTGTGGCAGCGATGAGTGAAGCACTGGTATATGCAAGAGCGGTCGGACTGGATGAGCAGAAGATGCTTACCGCTATCGCCAAAGGAGCTGCAGGCAGCTGGCAGATCGACAATACCGCACCGCGTGTTCTCGCAAACGACTTCGCTCCCGGCTTTTATATCAAGCATTTTATTAAGGATATGCACATTGTTCAGCAGGAGATGGAGCAGCAGGACGTCCATCTGGATATGCTGGAGGCTGTCTGCAATATGTACGAAGCACTGGCAGGCATGGGAGAGGAAAACAACGGTACACAGGCACTGGTGCATTATTATAAATGAATATAAAAGCTGTGACAATTTGGCTAGAATCCTGACATCACAGCTTTCTATATATCACGTTTATCGAACATTTACTCAATCAGACTTAAGCTGAAACAGAGTTTCTAAAAATGTATATTGTGCTTACGCATTTTTATGGCTATGTCAAAAATTTTCTGGAATTTGTAGTGGCATACATGACTGTAATGCACTATTCACCGGATGCCATGGAGCAATATAAGCAATCGATCTGCATCCTATTCATATTTATCCGTGCTTCTGAGGTATGGCAAAAAAAACACGCTTTCTCTCTATTTGAGTGCGTGTTTTTTTATTATCTATGCTAATCAGTTGTGCAGCACCCTTCAGATGGGCGCCTTTTAGATGTTCAGCATGGTGTTGCCCTCACCACACAGCTCCTCAAAATCTCTGGTGAACGCATCCACTGCCAGAACGGCGGCATCGACCTTAATCAGACCTTCGATCACATCCGGAGCAATCGTACTTGCACCAAGACCATACTTGGCAAGCTCCAGTACCTGCTGTGAATTTTTGAAGCTGGCCGCAATCACCTCAGTCTTTAAACCGGCATGCTTCAGCATATCGTGGATATCCTTGGCAACCTGTACGCCGTTATAGCCCAGATTATCAATACGGTTTACATACGGTGCCACATAGGCAGCCCCTGCCATACCGGCAAGATAGCCCTGCATCTGGTTATAGATTGCCGTTCCGGTGATGTTTGCACCCTCTGCATGCAGCAGCTTCATCGCCTTCAGACCTTCCCTGACTACCGGAATCTTGATATAGGTGTTCTTTCCCAGCACCTCCTGAATTTTATGGGCTTCCACAACCATATCCTCAGCTTTCGCACTTACGACCTGTACATGCAGATCGCCGTCCGCACCGATAAATTCACGAATTTCCTTCAATACATCGTATGGATTTCTTCCTGTTTTTTTCAGGATTGTCGGATTGCATGTAACTCCCGTAATCGGAAAATACTCGTAAGCCTTTTTGATTTCCTGAATGTCTGCGTTGTCAATTAAAATTTTCATCTCTATGTCCTCCCTGATTTTTTTATTCTATAATCAGATTGCGGATACCCTGATCCCTTGCAATCCGATAGAATGACTCCATTGCTTCCCTTGTATATAGCTTCGGATTCTCGTCAAAACAATATTCCATATCCAGATAATCATACTTCGCCTTTGCCAGCGGATTATAATTCAGCAGTTCATAACGCACACCTTCATAGCATTGCTGCAGAAACTGTGCTATGGCCGTAATATTTTCACTGCGTGCCGTCATTTCCGGAATCAGTGGTGTGCGGATGATCACACGATCACGAAGCTCCTCAGTGCACAGCAGATAGCGGATATTATCCAGAATCTGTGCATTCTCCACTCCAGTATAGGCTTTATGCACCGCACTGTCAAATATTTTCAAATCCGCATAAATATGATCCAGATAGGGCAGCAGCTGCCGCAGCGTATCCTGCGGTGCATACAGGGATGTTTCTATCGTTGTATGTATCCCCTCTGCCTTACATGCCTTTAGAATTTCCAGTGCGAAGTCCGCCTGCAGCAGCGGCTCACCTCCGGATAGGGTAACCCCTCCGCCATAGCGGAAAAACGCACGGTCTTTTTTTACTTCCCGCAGGATATCCGAAACATCATAGCAGGACGCATCATAGCGCAGCGCACCTGTCGGGCAGATATCAATCAGACCTTCCCAGTCCTCAACTGCATCCCGCACAAGCTTTATTCGCCCATCCTGCATAGAAACACCGCCATGGATGGCTGCTGCCGCACAGCTTCCACAATGCATACATTTCGTTTCCATATAGAGAAGCTGCAAAACCGGATGCAGTCCCTCCGGATTCTGGCACCATGCGCAGCGCAGCGGGCAGCCCTTGAGAAAAATCGTTGTCCGGATTCCCTCTCCATCATGCGTAGCGAAGCGCTTGATGTCAAACACATAGCCGCTAGATGCCTTCATAGCTCGTTCTGGCAATGATTTCATTTTGCAGCTCCTGTGCCAGCTCCACAAAATATGCCGTATAGCCGGCAACGCGTACGGTTAAGGATGCATACTGCTCAGGATGCTTCTGAGCAGCCAGCAGATCCTCTTTACGCACAACATTAAACTGGATATGCGGTATTCTCAAATCGACGAAGGTTCGTAAGAAACCGGCAAACTTATCAATGCCCTGCTCATTCTGAAAAAATTCCGGCAGAAATTTCATATTCAGAAGACCGCCGTTGGTCGTGCAGTCACAGGACAGACGGGATACCGATTTCAAAACGGCAGTAGGCCCATGCAAATCTCTTCCATATACTGCAGACATACCACCATCCGCAAGCGGTGTACCGGCCAGTCTGCCATCCGCACTCGCACCGACATGCTCTCCCATCGGCACATGGGCGCTTACGGTATACATACCGGTATGATACGGTCCCTTGCGGTAATTGGTAAAGGAGCGCAGCTTATCACGGAATGCCGATGCCCACTTCGCCCCCAGCATATCCACCCATTCCACATCGTTGCCATACTTGTCCACCTTGTTCAAAAGACGCTGCCGCAGCATTTCATCCTGTGCAAAATTATGCTCCAGTGCATACTGCAGAGCTTCTCCTGTTACGCTTTTCCTATCATAGACCAGAGCCTTGATCGCCGCCAGAGAATCGGCCAGATTGGCAACCTGGATCATCTGTATACCGCTCAGATTATAATGAGCACCTCCACGTGTCACATCCATCCCCTGTTCCATGCAGTCATCGATAACGCTGGATAAAAACGGTGAGGGAAGGATGTCAATATGCGCCTTTTCCACCTCTTCACAGGCCGGAATCATGCGCTGCAGAAAATGATCGATCATGGCATCAAATGCACTTTCCAGCTCCTCATAGCTTTCATACGTATCCAGACCGCCCAGATCCGGCCCCAGCTGCTGATTGGTAAGCAGACATCTGCCATGATGCAGCGTCAGCTCCAGCACCTTGTTCAGATTGAACATTGCAGCATCGCTCCAGCCCAGATTATTCCCCTGCGTCGTCAGCTCAACACAGCCGACAATGGCATAATCCATTGCATCCTGATGGGAAATCCCCAGCTTCTCCAGTTCAGCTATAATTGCTTCATCATTGAAAAACTGCGGCATACCGCTTCCCTTTGCCACGACGCGAACAGCCTTCTTTAAAAGAGCATCCCCTGTTCCCCTGTGCAGGCGCACAGACAGATTGGGCTGCGGCAGGCCGATGTGCTCCTGTGCCAGCAAAAACAGAAAGCTCAGCTCATTGCATACATCCTCACCATGGACATCCTGTCCGCCGACAGCGATATTGAAGCCGATTGGAAAGCCGGCAAAGTACTTTGCACTGTTTTTATTACGCAGATAGACGATCTGATTGAATTTCAGCCACAGGCATTCAATGATATCCAGCGCTCTTTGCGCATCCAGACGTCCAAGCTCCCTGTCCTTGCGATAATACGGATACAGTATTTCATCCAGACGTCCGGGAGAGAAGCTGGAGGCATTGCTTTCCATATGCAGAACGACAAACAGAATCCACATGGACTGTACCGCCTCATGAAACGTTTCAGCCGGCCGTTTGGACAGCGCTTTACAGATTTCTGCCGTCTCTATCATATCCTGCTTCCAGTCCGGATGCTGCTTTGCTTCCTTTTGCAATTCATCATGATAGCGCATCAGAAAGCGGCATACACCATCCATCACAAGAAGAATGCTTTCATAGAAGGGTCTTTGCTCCTCCTTACAGTCCAGCAGGTGCTGCTGTGCCTCCTCTTTCAAGCCGGCCGGTCCCTTTTCCAGCCATTCACGGACATTGGGGCAGATATGTCCCTGTGCATGATCCTTCTGATTGATTTTTACAACCGTTGACAGGGCACTGATTTCTTTTCCATAACGCTTTTTCAGCACATCCTCCAATGATTTCCCCTTCCAGTACGGCTTGATGACCTCGCGAAATGTCTGCACATCCTCAGGACGTACAAGAAACTTATCCTGCGGACGCGTCGGCAGCGTCTCCAGCTCCTGATCCACCCAGGAAATACCGCTTTCAGGAAATACCACCCCATAGCGTACCCCCTTTGTCCGGTTTCCTACAATCAGCTCCTGCGGCTCGATTCCGATTTCCAGCTCGCACAGAGCATCATGGAGCGCATATGCACGTTTTAAAATGACCGGCTCCTCTTCATGCCTCTGATAGGCTCTGGTAATGATCATCGCCTGTTCCATACTCACATAACGCGGCTGGGACAGCATACGTTCCTTTAGAAGATCGATTCGAGCAGTTTTTTTCAGTTCCATGGCAGATACCTCCGTTTACATCTTCATTATAATATGCTTTTACCGGTTGTCAACACTTTTATTATTATTTCTTATTACTTTTTATCAAACAATAGAAAGAAATAAAAAAGCCGGGATTCCATTTCCCGACCTATTCTGCCAGCTGTATACATAGCTGCATGTTTTTCATCAGCTTTTCATTTTCCCTGTCCAGCTTATGATCCGTTATAATCCCGGTAAATTCATCCGCCCCAGCATAGCGGTAATTGCCGATCTGCATGAATTTATCCGATTCACATACCATAAACGCCTGCTTACTGCTGGACAGGATCGCACGCTTTGTCGCCCCGTCATTGGCCATATAGGTATATACACTGTTATCGTGTACATCAATACCGACAACACCCAGAAAGGATATGTCGAATCGGAATTTCATTATTTGTTCCATCGCCAGACTCCCCACAAAGCCGTCCCTGCCATAATCGAATTCTCCACCGATGAAAATCACAGGAAGACTGCTGTCTGCCAGTATGGATACAACCTCCAGCATATTGGTAACGATCGTTGCCTGCTTCTCCCGTTCCACCAGCTCCCTGGCCACCCGTATATTGACGGTGGATATGTCCAGAAAGACCACATCTCCTTCCTGAATCAGATCCACCACGGCTTTTGCGATACCACGCTTTTCTTCCTGATTCACGTCCTTGCGCTGCGCCGCAATCTTGCGATGAATATTCTCACGAATCAGCACAGCACCTCCGTATGCCTTTTTCAGCAGTCCCTTTGCTTCCAATGCGCTGAGGTCTTTACGAATCAAGTCCTCACTAACGGAAAACCGCTCACTCAGCTCCTTGACCTTTACCTTTCCATTGGCATGCAGCTCCTCCATAATGGCACTCTGCCGCTCCTCTACAAACATGTGATCGACCTCCTGTTTTTCAATAGTATACCATAGTTTTCATGAATTCTTCGTTTTTCATAAGAAATTGTACGCACAAAGAAAGCATGCAGCGCTTGCTTGCATATACCGGTAGGCTGCACCCTGAACTGGCAGCTGCCTGAATTCTCACGCACAAGAGCACTCATTCTTCAACTGTGGATTCATCCTCCACGGAAACCCTCCAGGTGCTTATGTAATGCTTTCCTTATTTATACAAAGTGATAAAAAAAGAAGCACGATCCGGTGCTCCTTATTCTGTATAGGTTATGCCTCGATGTCAGTCTTCCATAAACCGTGCAGGTTGCAGTATTCATATACATGCACTTTCCCCTTGTAATCACCAAGCGGGAAAACACCCTCCGGTTTTTCACCGGGCTTCAGGTTTTTACGCATAATGTTGTCTCCGGCCTCAACCAGAATCATTGTGATATAGTGCTCTGCAAGCATCGGATGCTCCATGGAACCAACCTTTACATGCAGATTTCCATCTGCGATTTCAGCAACCGGAACATGTTTTTCCAGTGCACCGTCTGTCGTATTTGCCTTTAATTCATCCATTGGCTTTCCGCAGCACATTACCGGAACTCCTTTGTCCTCGATCATTTCAACGATGTTGCCGCATACTGAGCATTTTAATAATTTCATGTTTATTTCCTCCTTGTTTTATGTTATCTTCATAGTAGCGTTTGCTGCTATGGATCATCCTTTACAACCAGTTCCTCCTGGCTCGATGCCAGTATAGCATGACCCATATAGGAAATTCTATTCATTTGACCGAAAAATTATGAGGTGATTTTATGAAAATCGAATTGAAAAACAATATACTGCAACTACGCGGCATTTCCTTTGCGGATACCGATGCTGTTTTCGCATATTTCCATACCGCAAAAAAGAAACGCTATGAATATTATCAAACAAATCGTGTTTCCATAAATAACCGCATCATCCACGGCAATCATATGCTGCAGGAGCAGGATACCGTACGCATCTTTCTTGCGATGGAGGAAGATACGATAGAGCCCTGGTACGAGGATTTGGAGATACTGTTTGAGGATGAACTCTTTTGCATTGTGAATAAGCCTGCGAATCTTCTGGTACACAGTGACGGTATCGAACATGCACACACCGTCTGTAATCTGGTCAAGGCACATTATCTTCTGGAGGGACACAATACCTGTGTTCGCCCGCTTCACCGCCTGGATTACGAAACCAGCGGAGCCCTGATATTCTGCAAAGTTCCCTTTCTGCAGCCACTGCTTGATGCCATGCTGAAAAATAAGCAGATCTATCGGGAGTATGAGGCATTTGCCAGGGGATACATTGCACAGAAGCACTGCACCATCACCCGGGGAATCGCCAGAGATCGACACGATGCGCGAAAGATGCGCATATCCGAGCATGGCAAGAGTGCCAGAACCGATGTGTTTGTAAAGCAGAACTTCACGGATTTCACATGGATTCGCTGCCGGCTGTATACCGGGCGAACGCATCAGATCCGTGTCCATCTGGCCGCAATACAGCACCCCCTGCTCAGTGATCCGCTATATGGAATCCGCGACAGCAGATGTCCCCGCCTCGCACTGCACGCCTGTCGTATAAGCATCCCTCACCCCCTTTCCAACGATATGCTGCGCGTGGAATGCCCGCTTCCACAGGATCTTCGCCAGCTGCTGGATTAGGCCTGACTTACTTTAAAACACATACCTTATTACGCCCGGCCAGCTTTGCCTTATAGACACTGCGGTCGGCTCTTTTTAATGCATCCTGATAATCATGATCACTCTTATAATAATACGCTGCACCGATAGACAGGGTCACCTGCACACGGTTGCCGTCGAAAACAAAATCCGAGCTTTCAATCAGACGGCGCAGACGCTCGATATAGGCATAGATATTTTCCTTGCTGATTCCACTGCAGATGAGCAGAAATTCATCACCGCCCCAGCGAAACAGCATGTCGCTGCTTCGAATTTCCTTCTCGATCTGTTCACAGACATGGCGCAGAACATAGTCTCCCATATCATGTCCATAGCGGTCATTGACCTTCTTAAAATCATCCACATCGAAAAATATGATGGTATAAAAATCCTCCCCGTTCTGAAATTTCTGAAACGTGGAGACCAGCGTCATATCGCCGCTTCGCCGGTTAAAACAGCCGATGAGCGGATCCCTGCTGGCGCTTGTTTTCAAAAGCTCCTTTTCCGTTATATCATTCATAGTGCCGAGTACGACCTTGATATTGCCGTTTTTATCCGGTAACCCCTTGAAATTCGTCTCAAAAATCAAATCGAAACTGGTTTGAATATTCTTCAGATGAATGACCGCATGCTCCGATAACGCCTTTCGCTCGATACGTTCCAGCAGGACCGGCATCTGGTGTATCTGCAGCAGCTCATTCAGCTGCTCCACCGTATACGAACGCATGGGAAGTCCCAGCTTGTCGCACAGAGACTGATTCGCGGAAAACTCTCTTTTTCCGACATCGTATTCCCATATATACATATTGGCCATGCTCAGCAGTAAATCGAATTTCTCCTGCTCATGCAGAACACGCTCGATTCGCTCCTCCATCGCCCGTACAGACCTCGTAACACCGATGATATGCAGATTGCCGTTGACCCAGTATGCATGAGCTCCAACCTCATAAAACCGGATTTCACCGCTCCTGCATTCGCGCTGATAGGAAAAATACTCCTTTTCGCTTTCTCCCAGCATGATGCGATGCACAGCTTCCTTGATTCGCTTATGGTCCTGCGCATTAACTCCCTGCATAAGCATGCGAAAGGAATTGATGATTACGCGTCCGTCCTGACAGGTTATACTTACCATCTGTGTCAATGGATCAAACTCCCATATATTTTTGCAGGACAGCTGTAACAGTGTACGGTATCTGTCATCCTTATTCTCCGGTTTTTCTTCATCTTTCTGTTTTGTCTGCCGTTCATCCAGCTGCTTCAACAGAGTGCGAATCTGATGGAGGAGAAATTGTTCCTGTTCGTCAAGCATCATCCCCACCGACCTTTCTTGTATACGATTTGTTCGCTCATCTCACTATAGTATATCACACCGGAATCACAAAAGAACACCTTTTCAGATAAAGTATTTCTAAATTTCCACTTACTTTTCTATTTTCATTTTTCCTGATTTATCATAGCTGATTTCTGTATTCTTTTCTGTCGTTTTTGCGCGTTTAAAATATCTCTGTTTGTATTTTTGTACAAAACTTTTATACAAACTAGCATTCCGTTTCACTTCCGTTTACTTTCCCTCGTTTCGTGCTATAATTTTAATATATAAGGAGGGTTTTGAAATGCCACAAGCTAATCCATTAAAACAGATTGTTGTTAAACAGAAGGAAGGAAAACCGGTTGGAATTTATTCCTGCTGCAGTGCGAATGACTACGTTATCGAGGCTGCACTGGAATGTGTAAAACGCGATGATTCCTGCGTACTGATTGAGGCAACAGCCAATCAGGTTGACCAGAACGGCGGTTACACCGGAATGACACCAAAAGACTTCCGTGAATTCGTATTAAAGAAAGCAAAGGCGATCGGTGTGGATGAAAGCCGTATATTCCTGGGAGGAGATCATCTGGGTCCTCTGACCTTTGCCGCTTTACCGGAAAAGGAAGCGATGGAAAAGGCAGAAGAGCTGGTACGCTGCTATGTAGCTGCCGGATTTACAAAAATTCATATAGATACAAGCATGAAGGTTGCGGATGATGATCCAAACATTCGTCTGAGTGACGCGGTTATCGCAAAACGCGGTGCGCATCTGGCACGCATCTGTGAGGAAACCTATCAGGAGCTGCTGAAGCAGAATCCAAATGCCGTACGCCCGGTATACATCGTGGGAAGTGAGGTACCGATTCCAGGAGGCGCACAGGAAGAGGGTGCCGGTATGCAGGTTACCCGTGTTGAAGATTTCAAGGCTACTGTCAAAACCTTTGAAGAGGCCTTTGCGGCTGAAGGGCTTAAGGAAACCTGGAAGGATGTTATGGGTGTTGTTGTACAACCGGGTGTCGAGGAAAAGGATGACGGATGTACCGAGTATGACCGCAGCAAGGCCAGTGATCTGATGGCGTCCATCAAGGAGTATCCAAACCTTATTTTTGAAGGACACTCCACAGATTATCAGACAAAATTCAAGCTGCGCGAGCTGATCGAGGATGGTGTCGGTATCCTGAAGGTTGGCCCGGGACTGACCTATGCCATGCGGGAAGCACTGTTCGCACTCGCAAACATCGAAACGGCCGTATATCATGGAAAAGAAGAAGCGCTCAGCAACTTTATCGATGTTCTGGAAGAAGCGATGATGGAGGAGCCGAAGAACTGGAAAAAGCACTATCACGGAGATGACAATGCCCTGTGGTTCAAGCGTAAATACAGCTTCTCTGACCGCAGCCGCTATTATATGCCAAATCCTAATGTTGCCGCAGCCAAGGATAAGCTGATTGCCAATCTGCGTAAGAGCGGTATTCCTTTGAGCGTACTGTCCCAGTTCATGCCGATTCAGTATACAAAGGTTCGCGAGGGACATTTGGAAAATGATCCGGAGGCACTGATCAGGGATCGCATCATAAACACGATTGACGAATACCTGTACGCAACGCATCAGGAAACATTATTCTAAAAACTAAGTGGAATTACAATATTAAGGATAAAAGAAGCAATTGCAGGTTAAAAAGACAGGCGCTGGATATCATTCATATCCACACCTGTCTCTTTTTGTTTTCTCCCTGACCTTCTTCCTGTTTGCACAGCTTTCAGGAAAGGGCAGGCAGTTTCCATATGGGTGTATAACGGGTTCCTTATATATGCGGTTGTGTAAGGAAAGCCTGCAGGCGTTTTTTCACAAATGAGAGGCAGCTTTTGTGAATAAGAAGTAAATCGCTTTGCATGGCTGCGTTAGCAGCGTATATCCACAGTAGCTTGAAATATACAACAGGACTTTGAGTTGCATCATAGGCTTTATGGAAAACGCAAACTGCCCATATCAAGAAAGTCTGTATCCCTTCCCCTTATCGACCAGCTGTTCCAGCGCGAACAGAAGATACGCCATGACAAAGGAATCATTCATAAGAAGTGCGACTGCCTCCAGCTCCTTGCGGCTTGCAGCTCCCGCAGTCCGCATATAATAATAGATGGAGCAGATGATTTCCTTTGTGCTCTGCTCCTTTAAAGACGCTGCGGCATCCAGCAGATGCAAGGAGTCACGGTCAGCCCGTTCTGCGATACTCACATGCTTATGTGCACAGGCAAGCACCTGCTCTGCGAATTTCGGAAAGCTCCAGATGCCGATATCATCTATTTGAAATGCCAGGGCAGTCATTTCCAGCATACGTAAGAACGGCCAGTCATACTCCTGAAAATGAGAAAAGCTGGCAATCATTTGATGGTGGAATGCCTTTTTTACGAGCCTGCTCATATAGCGGCGGTCCACCAGATCATCTATCTGTTCCAGCTGCATGTGGATTCGTTCCTCAAACGCAATGATGTGCGCCTTGTCCTGTAGAGAAAAGGTATAAATACTTCCCAGACAGCAATCGAATTTCTTTAGGGTGTCCTGATATCCACGCTCCATATTGTGGTGAATCCGCACCTGATCAAACAGCAGAAAGCTGCCAAGGGATACCTGCGGCTCAATGTAAATCACATCCTTCTGCGGCCGGTGTATTTTCCTTTTTCCCACAGACTTCAAATCAACCGCCACGATTTGCTGAGCTCCCATGCTGCGTGCCAGCTCAATGGGAACGTTGTCATAATAGCCGCCGTCGACGAAATGCTCCCCCTCGATTTCCTTCATGGGAAATGCAGGAAAGCAGGAGGCAGAGGCAATGATGTAATCCAGCGCCGTATCCCTGCTCATATCCCGGCGATAGACCGGCTGCGGCTGCTTTTTCGTGACATTCACACACATGCAGGCATACTCGATATCCGAAGAGAAAAAGCGCTCCGCATCAAAGTAATGCTGCAGCTTGTTCACAAAGGGGGTGATATCCGCTCCCCTGTTTTTCACATAGCTTTTCAACAGTGTCTTATACTTTCCCTTTTGTGACATCAACAGCTCGATATCCATATCCAGATTCACACCATTGGCAATTATGTCATCGACAGACAGCTGCTCCCACAGCTCTAAGCATCGCTCATACTGCTTCTGCACATACATGGCACCAATCATCGCACCGATACTGGTTCCCGTTACAATATCAAAGGAAATTCCCAGCTCATCCAGAGCCCTCCAGACCCCCAGCTCATAGGCACCCTTACTGCCTCCTCCACCTAGCACAAGTGCACGTTTCATCTGCATCCTCCTCTCATCGCATACCGTTATCTTCACCTTTAACCTTTATAGCTTTTCATGCTTTCGCTTTGATACCACATAATGCCGCTGCTTTTCCGCGCCTACAGCATCCGTTCTTTCCTGTACCTTTTGTCCCTATTATAGCACCATTCCCCTGCCTGCATACAGAAAAAGCCTGCTAACAAGAACAGGCTTTAGTATTTTCCTTTAAAAAATTCCATTAGATTACGCAGTGACTGAATCAGCTCCACCTCTTTATCAAGCTCAAGCTCATTCAACAGACGCTCAATCATTTCCTCATGGAAACGATTATGAATGTCCAGGATACTCACTGCCTTTTCGGTAAGCTTCAGACGCACGATTCTCTTGTCCCGCTCATCCTTAACACGCTCTACATATCCTTTTTTCACAAGCTTGGAAGTTGAAACGGTCAGTGTCCCCTGTGTTACCATCAAACGCTTGGCAATCGCGGACATCATATTGGATTCACTCTTTTCGATTGCTTCCAGAATATGTACCTCGGTCATGGACAGCTTTACTCCCTGATCGCGGAGATTTTTCTCCTCAATCAAGAGAATGTAGTTGAACAGATCTACCAGAAGTTCATTCAAAGTATGACGTGTGTCATCCATAAAGCTTCCTCAATTAAGCTTTTTCTAATGCTGACTTAGCAGTTTCTACGATTTTTGTAAAGCCCTTAGGATCGTGAATAGCGATCTCACTCAGCATTTTACGATTGATCGTAACGTTAGCCAGCTTCAGGCCGTGCATCAGCTTGGAATAAGAAATCTCATTCATTCTGGCAGCTGCATTGATACGTGCGATCCACAGCTTACGCATGTTGCGCTTCAGATCCTTACGGTCATTATATGCATATTTGAAAGAGTGCATAACCTGCTCATGAGCAGTCTTATACAGAATGTGCTTTGCACCATAGTACCCTTTCGCTAACTTTAATACTTTTTTTCTTCTCTGACGTGTTGTATATCCACCTTTTACTCTTGCCATCTCATATTCCTCCTATATTATTTCACTAACATCTCTTTGATACGCTTGTAGTCTGTACTGTGTACCGTACCGGATTTTCTTAAATGACGTTTCTGTTTCTGTGTTTTACCATGGAAACGGTGAGAAGTATATGCATGACTTCTTTTCAGCTTTCCAGATCCAGTCTGTTTAACTCGTTTCGCTAATCCTCTATGTGATTTCATCTTTGGCATAAGTAGTACCTCCTATAATTTATATCTATTTTTTCTTCGGTGCCAAAACGCATGACATCGTGTTACCTTCCAGAATTGGTCTCTTTTCGATAATCGCGATATCTGAGATTTCCTCTGTGAAGCTATTCATAATCTTTTTTCCAACTTCCAGTCTCGTAATCAGTCTTCCTCTGAAGCGCATGTCCACCTTGACCTTCATGCCGTCCTCAATCCATTTGCGTGCATGACGCATTTTTGTATCAAAGTCATGCTTGTCGATAACCGGGGACAGACGAATCGGCTTGATTTCTGTAACATGCTGTTTCTTTTTGGCTTCCTTCGCTTTTTTCTGCTGTTCAAAACGATAACGGCCATAATCCAGCACCTTACATACCGGCGGTTGCCCTTTCGGAGCCACACACAGCAGATCCAATTCCTGTCTGTATGCAATTTCCAGAGCCTCACGACGCATCTTGATTCCAAGCTTGTCTCCATTGGCATCAATCACCATGACTTCCTTGAAGCGGATTTTTTCATTTACCAGATCGTCGTTTACGTTGTTAGGAATAACTTTCTTGTTTATAATAGACACCTCCAATGTTGCCATAAGAAAAGCGGGTACTCATATGCACCCGCTCAAATATCTCATCAACAATTTCGTCTTTTCGATATGTTGTAGCTTTTACCTATGCCTTCGGACATCAGGTGAGAAGGGGTGCTTCTAACTTTCCACTAACTTTTCTGCTTGGTTATCATATCACAGTTAAAGACCTGCGTCAAGGATATTAACGCATGATATAATCATTTCTGGCATAATAGCCGATTCCTGGTATCATGAGCTCATCCAGAGCATCCCCGTTGTCCATCGCTTTTTGGATAGCCCGGGCATTTGCACTGAAGCTGATCACGTTTTCGATAATGCTGCGATTTACATGATCCCTTTTCAAATGCTCCATAACCGTTTCTTCGATATAGGAGAAGGATTGCAGCTGACTCTGATACAGCTCCCGCGTTTTCTGATCCTTCTGAATCAGAAACAGACGTGCTCCGTATTCCACCTTCGGATATGCATATTTACAATAGATTTCCGGAACGAAGGAAAAGATTTCATATGCCAGAGAATCATCCTTGCATAAACGAATCAGCTGTTCACGCAGCTTTCTGTGCTCCTCCTTGCTTCCGCATTTCTCATACCATTTGATAGCCTTACGCGTATACTGACGGATGTTGTCCCCTGTGAAATCCGAGGGTTCATAGCTGCGTTCCTCCTGAATAAGCAGAAAGTTCTGCTTTTCCGTATGATAGCTTCCGATACAGTCCCAGTTTTGTGCATAGGGCAGAAGCAGCTCACTCAGCTCACTGTCTTCCCTGCCGTTGATTCGTACCTCGCACAATACTTTGCTACGGGTTTTGGATGCAAACACCTTGATCCAGTATGCCTTTTTATTGCCAAGACGCAGCTGCAGCTTCTGCTTCAGCATTTCCCAGAAGTCCTGCTCTATCAGACCTTCCCGCTTTCCGATACCGTGTATCTCATTTCTGTACACCTGAAAGTAATGACGAAGCTGGGTAAAGCCGAAAACAGTTTCCTCCGCCTTTCCCTGCAGAGCCCGCAGATACAGCTGCAGGGTATGCCGGTAAAAATCCTCACATGCCAGTGTAACCGCCTCCTGCGCATTTGAACCGCTTGCTGCTACAGATTCCAGAATGGCATCATCCAGCCATTCATGGTGGAGCTGAAAAACGATCTGTGCCACATTATGCTCAACCGATATCACGTCTGCATATATATAGATATCCTGTGCTTCCAGCACAAAGGCATCATCAAGAATCTGTCCTTCCTCGCACATATGCTCCAGCTGTTCCAGCACTAGTGCATGAAAATCAATCGATTCCTCTGCTGTGTTTTTATGTTTTTTTCTTCGAAATACCATAGACACCATCTTCCTTTTATTGTCATTGTAGATTGTAAACATTATATAACAAATTTCAGTTTCTTTCCACCTTCCCTTATCGGATACCGTCAGTTTCACATAATTGTTTTTTCTATGTTCACCTTTCTGTTCTATCATCTAAAGGAAATAATCGTATCGTTAGATTCATCTGTGACTGTAGGAACCACTTACACAACTGCTGCCTATCCGGAAACCTGCAGTATTATAAGGAAGCTCGCTCATACAGCTTGAAAAAGCTTTACTATATATAAGGGCAGGCAAACACAGATCACCTGCATGGGACTATCACCTGAAGCATAACATGATCTGCACATCCGAAAAAATTGTTTTCATGAACAGGTGTATCAGCTATTTACATAAACAGCAGAATAACCTTTGCATAGTTTATATCGGAGGTGAGTGAAATGACAGGTGCGTTAACAGTTGAGGCCATGGAAGCAAATGGCTCTCCCGTCAATGCGGCAGCTGTACGAGTGTATGGAAGAACAGAGGATACTTCCACATTTATAATGTGCTGTTATACCGATGAAAATGGTTTAAGTGAACCGATTTTTCTTCCTGCCCCAAACAGCATACATTCCATGCAAAGCAATCCGCAGGTATGTCCCTACGCAGCGTATGATGTACATGTTACGAAGGATGATTACGATAAAGAAGTAATTAACGGTGTACAGATATTTCCTGACACGACTTCATCCTTGCGTGTAATTATGCAATGCTGTAATGGCAGACCGCCAAAGACAAACACGATTGATATCGGACACCATAAATTATACGACTATGAATAAACAAAAGGTAAAAAGATTCCCTATCCCCCGAGGAATGGCGTAGGTTATCATACGATAGGATTTCTGTAGCACTGAGATACAGCCATAATGGATAACACGCCGGTAGCTGTGAGAGCTTCGCAATCCAGGAAATGAAAGCGAAGCTCAAAGCTATAGCGTGTAAGCGAAGGAAAATGGTTACAGGAAAGCTAGATTTTCAGTCTTCCCATAACCTCGGATATATGCAAGGTTCCTTGATTCAGGGCATCCTGTTATCCGTGCTTTCAGCATTCGAGCATCCTAGCCCGTAACGTTTTGGGCATTGTTTCATCCAAAATGTAAGAGGGATGTGCTGAATCCGGAAAACAACAAAACTGATTTCATAAAATATTAAAAATATACAATAAAGGCTTTCCTCGAAATCGAAGAAAGCCTTTCAAATTTACAATGGTGACCCCTCAGGGAATCGAACCCTGGACCCACTGATTAAGAGTCAGTTGCTCTGCCAGCTGAGCTAAGGAGTCATTTGTAACTTGCTCAATTATAATACCAAATGATTTGAATAATTGCAATACCTAAATTGCAGAAAAATGCATTTTTTTCATTCTTTTTTTAGAAAAGAGCGAAATTCATAGAAAAATATATCAAAATTCCTCATTTTATCCTGTAAATTCCTTTACAGCATTGCAATTAAGAACTTTTATCATCCCACCTGCTCCGCAGATCTAATATATTTTAATGACATTTCTATGAATTCCCGCAATGTCGGCTGTCTGTAATGCAGGGTATGCAGTACCTTCTGCAGCATGACACGATCTCCGGATAATAGGGTTGCCAGAAGTACATGCTCCAGTTCTTCCTCCACATGCGCCACAGTCGTTTTATGCTTGTTCGCAACCACCACATATAAGCATTCTATGATACTGCCAAGCAGGTCCGGTTGTTCATAGACGCTCATAATTGCCGTATGTAAAAAGCTGTAGCCTGCAGTGTAATCGGGAACTCCCATACGATCCAGCAATTCGGATACTCTTGTATTCAGATTCACTATCCCATTCATGTTTACATCCCTCCCAAAATCTATAGTGTACATACGGTCCAGCTTTGGCAGAGTCTATATATGTCGAATTTCATAAAATACCTGCATGCCGCCCTTCCTGTGTTGACGCATATCCTGCCTTTCTGATGAGGGTGTGGAAATCTCTGCCTCTTATTCCATTATTCGACAGACAACGACACTGTGTGTGATGTCTGTGTGATTATAATGATACCGTTGCCGCCCTGATATAGAAAGATACCTAGGCAGTATTTTGCGGCATGGTCACCCTGCGGTGACTTTTTTTATTATGTATACGTTATACCATCACGATATCTTATCCTTTTGTATAGATTCATACAGCTATAAAAAAACGCTGCCATCTGAACAGGATTCCCTTACGACCAGCGCCGTACACAGGCATGGACAGATGCCTCTTTCAAAGCGGTTCACTTTCTGCCACAGCCAGCATTCAGGGCAGTCATTCATCCATATACCGATACCTTGCAGCGCCTCCATTTATCAATACACGGATTACTGACAATCTGCTATCATCCGGAGGTATCGCAGGAAAAGGGATGCTGCAATCAACATCCCCTGCCTAATACATCGAACTAATATCCACTTGGTCGTGTCGGTTCATCATCAATTGCACGATCATTTGTCCATCCGGTACCATCATTGATCAAATACGGATGCTCAGCTCCTTTTATAATACGTGTGATGATACCCTCTTTTACAGCCAGAAGTCTTCTGGGATACCAGTTTCCACCATTTGCCTGTGTCCACAAGCCGGTATAGGTTACCGGAGTTCCAACCTTATACTTCGGATTCTTTGACGGGTTTGGTTTTGGATCCGGTTTCGGCTGATCGGGTGCCTTGCCATAGCCGTTCAATCCTTTTTCCTTCATAATGGCCGGATAATCCTTATATGCATAGTCCAGATCCATTCTGCCATTATAGCCGTGAATGGAGCCGTCACTGGTAAACTGCCACATTCCATACGGCTTGCGGTAGGTATTTACACTGGCCCATTGTGCCACCCATTTATCAAAGCGATCCAGGCGGGATGAATTGATATGGTTTGTAAGCCAGTCCAGGTTAGCATAGATACCGGCATAAAAGCCGGCTTTTTCCAATTCCCGACAGGTATAATAGCAGGTTTCCACATTCATGGCATCACTGACTCCGTTACGCCGTTTCCAACCGTCCGCATCCTCCATATCTATATAGCATGGATAGCTCGGTTTGCAGGTTTTACACAATCTGATGAAGCCGGAAGCCTCCTCCCTCATCTGTGCATCATTGGCAACATAGGAATAATGATAGAGTCCATAGGGCATTTTGACACGCTCACATTCCCGTACATTCCTTCGAAACTGCTTATCTTCTTCAAAATGTCCCCAGCTGGAACGGATGATGGCAAATTCTATCCCGCCCTTTTTTATCGCATCCCAATCCAGTATGCCATTATGCTCGGATACGTCAATTCCAAGTCTTCGCATACACACACCTCCTTTCTCTTTCATACTACGCATTTTAAAAGCACCTGTACAGGCGTTCGCCAAAAGAAAAGATGTCACCCGGACATCTCCTTCTGTTTCTGTATCAGCAACTTGTAAACCTGCTCCTGCGGAAGTGGCGCTGCGTAGTAATATCCCTGAATATAGCGGCAGGCACAGTCTCTCACAAAGGCAGCCTGTTCCTCGTTCTCAACACCCTCCACCAGCAAAAGCTGATGCACCTCATGAAAAGCCTCACACATTTTGCGCAGAACGACAGCACCTTCAGTAGACACCATCGCTTTCCAAAGCAGGCTCTTATCAATTTTAATCGTTTGTATCGGCAGGCTGAGTACATTGGATATATTGGAATACCCTGTTCCAAAATCATCCAGAAGAAATTCAATTCCCTGCTTACGCATACGCTGAATAAAAGCAATGATCATATGGTAATCCCTGCTTAGCATACTCTCCGTGATCTCAATCTGCAGCATATGTGCCGGTATTTTATATTCCTCTATAATCTTCAGAATGTTATTTCCGAGATCCTGCTGTAAAAACATGACGGCAGAGAAATTAACACTGATGCTTTTCAGGGTTGTAGCGGTATGCTGCAGCTGCTGCAGAAATAAACAGGTCTTTCGCAGCACCTGATATGTGATTTCTGTAATCAATCCGTTTTCCTCAGCAAGTGGTATAAACTCATCCGGACCAAGCTGCCCCAAATCATGCGGCGGCAGACGAAGCAGTGCCTCCGCCTTTGTATATGCCTGTTCCTTTACATCGTAAATCGGCTGGTAAACCACGATAAAGCTGTCCTCCCGGATACATTGTCGTAAAAGCTCAAGCACCCGCTCATTCCGATGGAGTCGTTCGATCATATCTGCAGTGCAGACGCAGGTTCTGTTTTCTTCTGAACGCTTGGCCAGCATGACGGCATATTCCAGACCCTTAATGATTTCATCCTTATCGCGGTTATGCGCCTCGACATGCAGAATGCCTATGCCATACTGTATCCGAAAATCAAAATTCTCAACAGACCATGACTGCTGCATACGCGCAATCAGCTGCGTATGGCACTGCCTGCATGTTTCTGCATCCTTACAGACAATCGCAAATTCATCACCGCTGAAGCGAAAAACACGTACCGCCGGCAGCTCCTTTTCAAGGAAGGCACAGATTCTCGTCAACAAAACATCCCCGGCCTTCTGAGAAAAGTGATCATTGATAAAGCGAAAGCCCTTCAGCGACAGCACCATCATGGAATATGGGTCTGTATCCTTCATGCGGATTTCCAAAAGACGGTTGAATTCCTGACGGTTTAAAATACCGGTCAGCGGATCTGTAAACAGCTGCTTGTTCTGCAAATACAGATATATAATCAGCAGCGCACTTGTTGCGGCAGTTCCGGTAAGGATATAATTTGGATACAGAAGCTGAAACAGGATGACGGCTGCAGAAAGCACCGGGAAGAAATTCAGAATGATAAAAACAGCGGTGTCCAGATTGCGGCGCTTGGAAATCGTAAAGAATACAGAAAATAATACATAGATATAAAAGACGATGTAGGTCAGAGATACCCAGGATCCCCGCACATAGCCAGCTATCGGATCCAGCGTAAACAGCAGATGCGTCAGCGGATTGCTCAGCAGACACAGCAGATAGAACAGAGCCGGTATCCCTGCAAACAGAATATGCTTTTTGAGCTTATCCGCGTCCTGTTCAAACACAGTAGTCAATGTATAAATAAAATATACAACCCCCATAAGCGGAGTGGACATATAATTCAGATGCAGCAGCACCTGATTGATGAGATACGTTGAAGCGGAAAGCTGTGTCAGCAGCAGCGTTGACAGGATATTTGTCAGAATGGAGAGATAGGTTATCAAAAGACAGGCGCGAAAGGCCTGGTTTTTTCGCGAGGGAAGCAGATTTCCCTTCCATGAATATACCATAATGATGTTGAGCATGATGACAGATACACACTCTGCCGAGATATCCCATTCCATAAATTATCACCTATGTAGATATTGTATCACATAACCATCACAAAGGGCTATGCAGGATGGACATCAAATGTGAAAAAGATGATAAAAAGGCATTGATCGGCAGCTATAGATGTCGTTCCTCATTCTTTTCTTAACATCATCACTGTAAAGAGCGTGGTTTTCTATTTTCCGTCGTCAAGCTCCAGCTGCAGGATGTAGTCATCCATAATAAAGCCTTGTCCGATATCCGTCTGCACGGAGTCGATATCCTTGAAGCCCTTCGCACGGTATACATCCAGACTGTGCTGATTGAATTTGTTGCAGGTCAGATAAATGGCTTTTTTATCCTGCTCCCTCGCAAAGGAAATTGCCCGCTTCAGCAGGATACTGGACAGCCCCTTTCCTCTGGCCTTCTTATGCAGATACAGCTTGCTCAGAAACAGACGATCCTTTTCCGGCTTCACACCGCAGAATCCGATCATAGCACCCTCCTCATAAGCCAGAAAATAGGTGTAATTCTCCTCCTCGATTGCTTTTTTCAATGCCGGATAGCTCTGGAATTTCTCAACCATATAATCAATCTGTTCCTTTGAAATGATGGCTGTAAAATACTCATGCCAGATTTCTGTGGCAAGTGCTGCCAATGCACGGATATCCGCATCGCAGCTGCAGATACGCAGTTCCATATACATTCCTCCCTTGTTTTTTACCATTATAGAGCAAGGCTTACGGTTTGTAAATGTATTTTCGATATGCCAATACGACACTCAGGCAGCCGTCGTTCCCTTTTCAATGCGCTTTTTCCAAGGGAAAGCAGAACCCCTTGCCCTGATCATCATCCATATACAAAGAGTTGTGCATTATACAAAGCATAACAGGGCTCTTGATTTTTATGTTCTGGTTTTCCTTACGGTATCACAGCTTTATGATTTCTTTAGGATATATCAGTAAATAGAAATAGATAGGATGCTTTTATGGATAGACAGCACCTGAAGCGTCTGCTGTACTTTTTTTCCTGCAGCTTACGCTAACTGTCAGTCAAAGCCTCTCTGTAACAGACGTTTCACTTTTTTTACCGTACCTGGAAACTGCATGGATAAAAACGCCCTTTACATTCTTGGAATGCATTATGCAAAGAAACAACGCAGCGGTGAGATATGGTTCTTTCTTACTTTAGGGTGTTTGCAAAAGGGAGACTTCCATACGATTGTAGTTATCAATAGTATGGAAGTCTCCCTATGTTAAATTAACCCACAATCGAGAAAAAACCTGAGATATCATTTGCGTTGTTTTGCAGCATACTTTCCCTGCATGCGTGCTTGATGTACAGAATCTTCCATATGCACGAGCTCTTTGATGCTTGCCTGTCTCCTCACATATCACCCTCATGTTCCATCAGAGCCTGCTTCCACTGCGCAAACAGAACCTCCTCACGGATACTGCGATTTGCATTGCTCGTACTCGGCAGATAGCTGCAGGGCAAAGCGATATCCGGAAAATGCTTCTGATACAGTTCATAGGCTTTTCTGCCGTTGCAGATCACCCTGTGCAGGGTTGGGTACACCGCTGTCAGGTGTGCGATATCATTTACCCTTTCCTTGCGAATTGCACTGTCCAAACTGCCCTCTCGCTCACATTCTCCAATCACATCCCAAAGCAGAATGTGCTGCTGAAACAGAATTTCCTTTTTCTGAGCATAGGTATCAATCGGCATTTCAAATACCGCATGCAGAATCTTCCAGAAGCGGTTGTGGGCAAATCCGTAATATTCCTGCTTATCCAGAGAAGTCACACTGGGCATAGAACCCAGAATCATGAGTCTTGGCTTTTCCGGGATGATGGGATCAAAGCCCTTCAGCACACTTCCACACCCTTGAAGTCATGGGGCAGTGCCTCAGTGATCCGCACCTTAACAAAGCTGCCGAATTCGATAAAGCGCTCACTTTTAAACATCACAATGCCGTCCACCTCATCCGGTGCAGAGCTGGCCCCGCGTCCGCGATACACGCCGGTAAGACCTTCCTGATCCTCAACAAGAACCTCAATGATCTCTCCTACCATACGTCTCTGATTCTCCAGTGATATTTCCTCCTGACGCTTCATCAGCTGCGCCAGACGCGCTTCCTTTACATCCTCGTCCACGGCCCCATCCATGGAATAGGCAGGGGTGTCCTCCTCCGGGGAATAGGGAAAGGCTCCCATACGGTCCCAGTGGATATCCTCTACAAACTGCATAAGCTCGCTGAAATCTGCTTCCTCCTCTGTCGGGAATCCGACAATAAAGGTTGTACGCAGGGTTGGGTAGGAAAAGGTTTCCCGAATCTTCTTCACCAGAGTGGCAACCTCTTCTCTGCTTCCTCTTCGATTCATCAGCTGCAGCATGCGATTGGAAGCGTGCTGCATTGGAATATCAAAATATGGCAGCACCTTTGGCAGCCTTGCCATTCCCTCAATCAGCCGGGCATCGATTTCATCCGGATACATATACAGAATACGGATCCAGTGGAAGCCTTCGATTTCATGCAGCTGCTGCAAGAGATCAAGCAGTGCTCTTCTGCCATACAGATCGACGCCGTATTTTGTCGTATCCTGTGCAATCACCACCAGCTCCCTGACACCGCGCTGCGCCAGCTGTTTCGCCTCTTCCACCAGCTGCTCGATGGGAAAGGACACATTATCCCCGCGAATCAGCGGAATCGCACAATAGGTACAGTGATTGCTGCAGCCCTCGGCAATTTTCAGATATGCCGTCCACGGCTTGCTGGACACCTTCCGCTCACATTTGTCATAGCTTACCAGATCATGCCCGTCCAGCAGCTTTGGTAAGAGTTCATGCAGGTGCGGATATTCGCGAATACTGATCACTGCATCAATTTCCGGGATATCCTGCTCCAGCTGTTCCTTATAACGCTGTGCCAGACAGCCGACAACAATCAGCTTTCTGCACCTGTGCTTTTTATACTCCGCCATCTGAAAAATCGTCTGAATGGCCTCTTCCTTTGCGGAATTGATAAATCCGCACGTATTGATAATGATTGCCTCTGCCTCATCCGCATTGTGAACGAGCTCATGGCCGCCGCTATTGATCATACCCATCATTTTTTCACTGTCTACCAGATTTTTACTGCAGCCCAGTGATATAAACCCAATTTTCATATAAAACACCTCGATTATTACTATACCATGAAGACCGGCTTCATGAAAGCCGCAAATTATGTAAAATTTTGTTATTGTCATGCTGGAATCATATAAATTCTTTCCGTTCTCTGGTATAATTATATACAGACTATCACAGGGAGGTAACGTATGTACGGACGAGTGGAAATCGATGATGAAACGAAAAAGAAGCTGTCGCTTCTATTAAAATATTATCGCAAAAAAGCAAATCTGAACCAGCGTGACTTCATCACTTACAACGGGGCAACGATCTGTTCTGCCGATACCTACAGTAAAATAGAGAATTGTAAAATCATCAAAAGCAATTCCATCTATCATTATCTGCTGGTACAGATTCATGCTGAGCTCAATCTTCCTTCCAGCTGGTGGGAGCCCTGGAGCACCTGTTTTCAGGAGCTGCTGGAGCTGGTGACGCGCTATGACCTTGCAGGACTGGCAGAGCGGTGTGCCGCCCTTTTCGCACAGCTCCGGGAAAAAACCGATATCTTTGCGGTTGAGTATCGAGAACTGCTGATGCTGATGGCTTCCTATTATGAACACTGCAGCGAAATGAGTGAGGAGCAGTTTCATAAATATATGGAGCTGCTTCCTATCTTTGATGTGAGCATACAGGAGATTTTAAAGGATATGCTTTATACATATACCGTACACAGACACCGTGATGCCAGAAAAAACGGTGCTGTCTTCACCCGCCTGCACATGGCGGAAAGCACCTCGCTGCTCAATATATTGAACCGCAGCTATCAGGCCTATTATGAGGAACGCTTTCTGGACTGCTTTCGGGATTCCCTGTATCTGGAGCAGACATTTTTGAAGCAGGGGAATTACAACCGTCTGCTGGATGTATACGATGCCATTGTCCTTCTGTATGCAGATGTACAAAAGGATGCGGCCAATCATGAATATGTCGAAAAGCTCTTTGCCATTGTTAAAGAGCATCCCGAACAGCTGCACCGCAATAAATATCTGCAAAGCCTGTATCAATGCGGGATGCTGTATTATGAAATAGGACAATATGAAAAAGCATGCGACTATTTCTGTGAGCTGGCAAAGCAGGACGACTACCATTTTCTGCCGGCAGCACTGCTTGCCTGTATTCTCTGCGAGAAGCTAGAGCGTGTGATCCCTCCTGAAATATTACAGGAGCCGCGCTATCCCGAGCGTTTTCCGAAGCATGTGACCGCTTACCATCAATACTGCCTATTCAAGCAGAAGGAACGAGATCCCTTTCAGCGGGAGGAGTATTTTTTGAAGTATGTGCTGCCCCAAATATCCAATGAGGATCAACTGATTTGGGAGCCTGCCTGCAGAGAGCTGGAACAGCTGATCCGATCCACACGCCATTATCACCTGAAAAAACGCATACAAAGCAGTTGAATTCAGAAATTATACAATTTTATACCGAATATCTGACAAAAATCACATATTTTTTCTAAATTTCAAATTTGTAATCTTTTCTTCTTTATTTCATGATATAATTTCTACATACAGGATACGTTTATCCTGTGCAATCAATCATTTGATAGGGAGGACAATATGAAAAAATTACTTTGCGCTGCATTTGCCGTACTGGTATTAGCAGGATGCTCCGGCGGAGCAAAAACAGAAACAAAGACCTGTTCAATGGAACAGAGCGGTATGAAAATGGATGCCACTTTCACCGCTGAGGATGATAAAATCACTAAAACCTCAGTAAAGGTTACCATGGATCTTTCCGCTGCCGGTCTTGGAGACACTGAGCTGACAGACGATCAGAAAAAACAGCTGGAAACTGCTGTATTAAGCCAGTTGGGTGTTGAAGAAGGAAAAGGTGTCAATGTCAGTGCTGAATTCAAGGACAAGAATATTATCGCAACCGTTGACGTTGATATGAAAGACGGAGATTCAGCTACATTAAAGAAGCTGGGATTCGGTGGAGAAGCAAGTCTGTCCAAGACGCTGGAAGAAGCAAAAGACGGCGGAGCTACTTGTAAATAATCTTTGAAACTCAGGGCTAAGCTCTGAGTTTTGCCATTATAATCTGAAGGAAGGGAAAATACAATGAAGAAATTATTATGTGCTGCTTTTGCGGTTGCCATGCTGGCAGGCTGCTCCGGCGGTAAAGAAGAAACAAAAACAATGACCTGTACGGCAGAACAGAAATCCAATGGTTCCACCATTTCACAGACAATCAAGTTTGACTATCAGGGTGACAACATCACCAAGCAGGATCAGAAAACAGTGATTACTGCACCGGATAAAAAAACCTATGAAGCAATGCTGCCGACACTGAAAAGTGCTTCTCTGGAAAGCAAGGCAAAGGGTGTTGAAGGCATGAGCTATAGTCTGACAGAGGATAAGGACAAATTCTCAATTACGGAATCCATTGTTTTTGATATCAAAGAAATCGATCCGAAGGACTACGGTACCTTTACCAACCAGAAGCTGAGCGGTAAAAAAATGGTAATGGATCTGGAAAAGACAAAAGAAAACATCGAAAAAAGCGGATTAACCTGTAAAAAATAATCAGTCCATGACATGATACGCGCTGAAGAGCTCTCTGTTGGAGAGCTTTTTTTATTTTTCTTCATCCAAATCCATGAGAAATAGAAATGGCTGTATCAGTAAGGTGGATTTTCAACCTAACTGCACATTGATCCGTCCTTTTATTTTCTTATCCCGCCTGAATAATTCTGAAAAGGCAACATTTTTAGTCGAACTTATAGAATATATCTGCTTTTCCCTATCATAAAGTGATATAATTACAATATCAAAAATCATAAGATATACGAACAGACAGCGTGTCCTTTGGCTATCTAGGATGTATCGCGCAATGCAGCACTGCCTAAATCGACGGCTATCAGGCAAACAGGCTCCATAAGGAAGTCTGCCGCAGCAGAATCCCATACACAGCACTGTTTTTTCGGCTATTCACAAAGCGGTGTAATGCAGTATAGAAGCTTGCTTCACGGCAGGAATGAAAAGACAGGAGGTTTACAGTATGCCAATGAAACTTAATGAAAATAATTACAGCTATTATATTTACCGCAATCTGATATGTCTGGCAATCCTTCTGCATTTCGGCTATACATTGCTTATGGGAATTCTGCATTATGGCGTCCCTCTTCTCTATAATATCTGCAGTGTGCTGTTTTACATCGGTATGCTTTTGCTGGTTATGAAAAAAAAGCGATATGCGCTGGCCGTTTCCCTGATTCATTTGGAAACCATCTGCTTTGTTGTGTTACACACTGTGCTGTTTGGCTGGAACGCTTCCTTCTTTCTCTTTCTGATCGCAATGGCTTCTCTTGTGTATTTCTGTCCCTACCGCAGTCCCTACATCCCCTATCTGTTTTCCATCCTGCATATGCTCACCTTTTTTCTATTGCATGAACAAACACAGGGAACGATGTTCTCTTCTCTGCCGGCTGCTTCCTTACAGCTGCTATTTCTCTGCAACAGCTTTGGTTCATTTCTCACAATCCTTTATGTTGCCTATGTTTCCAATGCCAGTGCCGATATTGGAAAAGAGGTTTTAAAAAAGCAGAATGAAAGTCTTTTGCAGATTGCTAATTACGATTCCCTCACAGGGCTGTACAACCGTACTTATTTGAAAAAAACAGCATCCCAGCTGTGCCTTGAGAATTGCTGTCTTGCAATTGGCGATATTGATGATTTCAAGCGGATCAATGACACCTATGGTCATTTGTGCGGGGACGCCATTTTAAAGCAGCTCGCTGAGCATATGCGAACCAGACTGGATCCCGCGATCTTTATCTGCCGCTGGGGTGGTGAGGAATTTGTCTTCCTTTTTCATGATATCAGGGAGCAGGATGCACTGCAGCAGCTGCAGGATTTCTGTCACTGGATGAATCACACAGAATTTCAATACGGAGAACAAAAGATCCCAGTCACCATGACATTCGGCATCTGCTGTCATCAGCGGCTTTCTCTGGATGAGTTAATCAATAAAGCCGATCAGCTCCTGTACCAGGGGAAACAAAAAGGGAAGCACACAGTCGTAAGCGGGTAAAGCTGCTGCATGAAGCAATGATCCCTGTACCATAATACCAATAGGAGTGGATGCTATGAGAAAACAGATCCTGTTGATAAGTCTATTGCTTCTGTTAAGTGGCTGTTCGAAAAAAGCAGAAGCAGGCATAAGTAAAACGACATGCCGGGGAACCCTGATGGATACCTTTATTGAAACAACCATGGATTCAGAAAATCAACGAATTTCAACACAGAGCATACAGCTGCATACAGACTATCGTACACTAGGCTATAACAAGCAGCAGGCACAGGCCTGTGTTAAACAGTACCAGAAGGATTATGCAAATATCAGGGGCTTGACCTATCAGGCATCCGTGACAGATAAAGAAATGAAGCAGCTGCTCGTTCTAAAGCTGACGGACATTGACACCGCACAGCTGAAAAAGCTGGATTTCATCCAGACCTTAGAAGACGCTGTATTCGATGTACATACCGCGGTAATCGTTTATGAACAGCAGGGACTTACCTGCAGTACGAAGCCGGCGGCATAACGCCATGGTATCCGAAGGATACTGCTAACGCACAGTCTGTATTCCTTGTACGAAGCATACAGCCTTCATAAGGCACCGGCATTGCTTTCGGCAATACGTGATAAAGAAAGTAAATCAGCAATAAAATCCTTTGTTTTCCCTTATAAGGATACGGTGATTAAACAGACCGTTTCAAACACAACTGCTTTTTTCTATTCCCGCTGATTCCTTTTCTGCCCCTGTTTTATGCTCATATTACACAGCAGTTCCTTTCTGCCAAAATCATCGATATGAAAAAGATCAGACGATGTATCTGACCCTTTCTGCTGCCTATTCCGGCAGCTTTTTTATGTTGTAATTTCCTTTTATTCCCATGCTTCCCATGTTACAGCGATACGGCGCAGCGCCTCCTGCAGAATCGACTTCTGTGTTCCGATATTCAGGCGCACCCAGCCATAGCCGTCCTGCACAAAATAGCTGCCGACAACCATGGAAACATTTGCCCTGATAAAGAAGGCACGCATTTCATCCTCATCCGCAAACACGGAACGCATATCGATCCATGCCAGAAAGCTGGAATCGCTTTTCATGACCTTAGCCTGCGGCATGTGCTGTGCAAACCAGTCATACACCATGGTGAAATTCTCCCCGATATATGCAGTCAGCTGATCCAGCCATTCCTCTGAATCATTATAAGCCGCAATGATGGCAGGAACGGCAAATACATGCGGACTGGTCACATAGACCTTTTGTAAATATGCCAGCAGGCGTTCCCGAATCTGCTTATTCTTAACGATGATGTAGGAGGATTTTAAACCACCCAGATTAAAGCCCTTGTTTGGGGACACACACATAATCGATGCATCCGCAATATCCTCATGCGCATTCCACAGCGTGGTAAAGCTTTCCCGATCAAAAATCACATCACGGTGTATTTCATCACAGACCAGCAGAACATCATGCTTCAGACACAGCGCACTGAGCTGATGCAGCTCCTCCTTCGTCCAGACGCGTCCGCTTGGATTTTGCGGCGAACAGAAGATAAACAGCTTGACATTCTCTTCGACCATCTGACGCTCCATCTCTTCAAAATCAAGATAATAGCGCATATTTTCCAGCTTCAGGGAATTGCAGATCAAACGACAGCCGCCGCGCTCCACCGCTTCAGCGAAGGGATCATAGGCAGGGGTGTTGATCATAACAGCATCTCCCTCGTTACAGAAGCACTGTACGATATAATGCAGAGTGCCGCAGGTTCCAAAGGTCAGCTTGATCCATTCCTTTTTAATATCCACATGAAAACGGCGCTTGTTCCAGTCGATCAGCGCATCATAATATGCATCATACGTATACGTATAGCCATAATCTCCCAAAGCGGCACGCTCGATCATCGCCTGCTTGATTGCCGGCGCACATTCAAAATCCAGATCGGCAAGATCCATAGGAATCGCATCCTCATTTAAACCGAATTTTTCCTTCAAAATGGTATTGTCCCATTTTCTGCATTTTCCAAGCTTTCGATTGATTACATGATCAAAATCATACTCCATATCCGTTACCCTCCAAAATAATGAGTTCCTTTGTTGTGGCATTCAATGGGACACCACGGCCGTTTTCGATAAGTACATCATCCTCAATTCGCACACCGCCAAGTCCCGGAACATAGATACCCGGCTCACAGGACATGATCATGCCTTCCTCCAGCACGGTGTCACTGCCGGCATTCAGCAGTGGAAGCTCTCCATCTCCCATGCCGATGCCATGCCCCAGACCATGCGTGAAATACGGACCATAGCCATGCCCCTGAATGATGCCGCGCACATAGCTGTCCACATCGTTTCCTCTTATACCGGCTTTAATAAAGTCAACACCCGCACACTGTGCTTCCAGCACGATATCATAGATTTTCTTCAGCTCCGGCTTTGGTTCCTGAATACACACCGTTCTGGTCATATCGGACTGGTAGCCCTGATAGGTGATACCGAAGTCAATCGTGATGAATTCATGGGCTTCAAAGGTTTTTTCACTCGGACGCCCATGCGGCATGCTGCCGCGGACACCGCTTGCGACAATCGTATCGAATGCCATGGCACTGGCTCCGTTTTTGATTGCCAGATACTGCAGCAATGCACTGACCTCCGTTTCCTTCATACCGATGCGAATTGTGGAAATCGTTTCCTGAAAGATCGCATCCGTAATTTCACATGCCTTACGTACCAGCGCGATTTCCCGGGCATCCTTACAGCGGCGTGCCTCCTCCAGCTCATGCTCCAGAAGCACGGTTTTCAACCCGTATTCCTGCATGCTCAGATATTCCTTCACGAGAACCTGTTGCGCTTCTATCCCAATGCGGGCATGGCTTCCCAGAAGTCGGACCACCTCATCCAGATAGCTGTTGCCCTGTTCATGCACCACCGGGGTAAAGCCGCTTGTTGTTTCTCTTGCTTCATTGCTGTAACGCCCGTCCATAATCTGATACAGCTCATCTCTTGTCACCAGCACCTTGACGCCGCTTCCGGTTAAGGCACCGAGATAGCGCTTGTTGGAACGGCTTTTGATCAAGATGGCGTCGATTTGTTTTTCCTCCAGAATGGAGCGGATTTTTTGGATTCTCTGCATACTGCTTCCTCCTTTTTATGAGATACCTCTGCACCTGCATTTCTCTTTTTGCGCAGCTGTATGGAAAGCGGCACCCGCAAACGGATGCCGCTGGCTATTGCTAGAAATCAAGATCCAGATCGTTCAGTAAAGCCTCCTCATCATCCGAGAAGATGTTTTTTGCCTCCTCTGCTTTCTTCGCTCTTGCTTCTTCCTCACGCAGCTCCTGACGCTCCATGATTTTAAAGAATGGCAGATAGAGCAGAATTGCCAGAATCAGCTGTGCACCGCAGGCCAGGATCACTCTCCAGTCACCGTTTGTCAGGAATCCCTCCAGGAAGACACCGACATAAGGCGGATCGAAGAACGGCTTGTCCAGCAGACCGTAGTGCATCAAAAACATTGGCATGGTACCGATGATGGCACCACCAAAGACGAATGGGATAAACATGATCGGATTCAGAATAATCGGAGCACCGAAGAGAATCGGTTCATTGATACCGAACAGTGACGGGAACAATGCGACCTGCCCGATTTTACGATAGCGTTTGGATTTGGACAGCATGCATGCCACAACGCATCCGATGGTGATACCGGCACCGGTGAATCCAAAGAACGCACTGGAGGTACCTGCCGTATAAAAGTGTGGCAGAGGTTCTCCGGCCTGTCTTGCGATGATGTTTTCCGCAATGAAGGTAGCCATGATCGGACGGGTAATCGGTCCGAAAACAGATGAATGGATACCGAAGAAGAAAATCAGACAGATCATGAAGTGCAGGAACAAGACTGCCCACGGGTTGTCCATGGAACCAACCAGCGGTGCCAGAAACTGTGTCAGAATCTGCGGAGGCAGTGCTCCGAAAATCTGCTGGGAGAAGAAGCGTACAGCGATGAAGGTTCCGGCAACGATGATGGTTGTAGGAATCAGCTCAAAGGATTTGGATACGAAGTCCGGTACCCCCTCCGGCATGCGGACCGTCAGATTCTTTTCCTTACAGAAGCGATACAGCTCCGTAGCAGCCATACCGACCAGCATGGCACAGAACAGACCCTTTGCGCCGAAGTTGGTGATGCTGATACCGCCCTCTACGTTTTCAGCAGCCACAAACAGGAAAGCAAAGGTGGACAGAGTGATACAGCCCGGAATATACAGCTTGTAGTGATTCCCCAGATTGTATGCAATACACATCGTTACATATACACTCATCATACCGATGGATAGGGTAACCGGCAGGTCAAGCAGCTCCGCATTGTTCAAAATGAACTGACTGAATGCGTTATTTTCTCCAATCATGTTTGGTAAAGCGGGGATGATGGCGAAGAAGCTCCCCAGAATCGTAAATGGTGTCATGGCCACCATGGATGCCTTAATGGCACTCAGATGACGCTGTTTATCTACTTTTTGAGCAATTGGCATCAGCCATTTGTTCATAAAGGCCTCAAATTTATTAAACATACTAGGTTCCTTTCTATTTATTTATGCTGTCTTTACAGGACACGCGAGCAGGCATTCCTGAAAGTATACCCCTGCTCATTCATCTCACAGCCTGATTGAACAATACAAGACTGACTGCAAATGAAGCATAGTCTTTTATAATTCCAAATCAGGGATTACTTTCCCATTTCGTGTTTCTTGCGTGTAACCAGAGCGAGCTTCAATACGGTGGCTCCGTCCATCTGTCCGTATACATCCTTGTCAATGACTGCAAACGGCACGTTTTTCGGTTTGCATACAGCCTCGATGAAGTCAATCTTGTGCGATACCTGCGGTCCGACCAGAACCACGTCCCAGTTATCGATTTCCTCCTCCAGAGAGTCTGCGGGAATCGCCGTAAATTTAAAATCCTCTTCGTTCAGCTTCGCGCTTTCCTTTACGACCTTTTTCATGTTCTGCATCAGCATATTGGTGGAAAAGCCACCTGCACAGCATAATAAAATTCTCATGTTAGTTTCCTCCTTCTTTTGCTTCAAATACATCTACCAGCGCCTCAATGACGTCTCTTGCCAGCTGGCTGGTCATATAATGATCCTGCGCATGAACCATGAGCAGTGACAGCTCCGGCTTTTCAGCCTCCGGATCCATTTCCGACTGGATCAGCTTGGTCTGGATTTTGTGTGCCTCCAGATCGATTTTTCTGCTTTCCTCAAGTAGTGCGCGAGCTCCCTCATAATCGCTTTCCTTTACCTTGCGAAGGGCTTCAAACGCCTTCCCCTTACTGTCACCGGCAGCGGAAATGATACCGATGATCTGCTGTTCTAATTCTGTCATGCTAGACTCCTTTCAAAAAATTTATTGATGCACGATACGCTGCTTCGTCAAAATTGACAATCAGCTCTGTAAAGATGTCGATGGCGTCCGCAATATCCTGCAGATGTGCAATCGAATAGGCACAGTGTCCATAACGCACAGGCAGGCAGCTGACAGCGGTCGGTTTGCCATCCCTACTCTTGTGAGCCTCGCCGCCATCGGTTCCTCCTCCATTGAACATATCCAGCTGCAGTGGCTTATGCAATGTATTTGCCGTGTCCTTGATACGACGAATCAGGGCACGATTGGGAGCAAGTGTGCGATCGAAGTTTGTCAGCATCATCCCCTTGCCAATCTGGCGCTGATTGGTATGATTGCGAACAAATTCATCGTTAAAGCAGGCAACATCGATTGGAAACACCACATCCGGATTCACCCTGTATACAGCGGTTTTTGCCCCGCGTATCCCGACCTCCTCACTGGAGGTGCCCACCATGTAAACGGTATTGGGATGATCAATGCCTTGCAGCCGTTTTAATACCTCCCCCATAATGAAGCAGCCCAGACGGTCATCAAACGCCTTTCCTGCCACAACATCCGCTAAGGCGAAGTGCTCAAATTCTGTCGTATATGTCACCATATCCCCGACCTGAATGCCCAGATCATAGACCTCCTGTGCAGTCTGTGCCCCCAGATCCACATAGACTTTGGTGGCGGCGTTGCTCTCATAGGTTGCCTGGATGATACCGTGAATCTTCTTACCATCCTCTGTCGTGATACGTACCTTCTGCATAAACTGTGCCAGCGGCTTTACACCGCCCACACTCATCAGCATGACCTGCCCCATATCGGATATACTGCGCACGATGAAGCCAACCTCATCGATATGAGCGCACAGCATGATCTTCGGCCCCCTGTTCCCCTTTTTGAAGATAATACTGCCAAGATGATCCGTGGAAACTTCATCGGCATACTCCTTCAGCTCCGCAACCAGAACATCCCGTACCTCCTGCTCATTGGATGCGATGCCGTCCGCATTTGACAGCTTTTCTAAAAATTGTATATTCATAGAGTCCCTCCTTTAAAATTTCAGATGCGATATGCATTTCATGAAATCCTCATACGATTCTGCACACCGCAGCTTTTCAATCAGTGCCGTATCGCTCATAACCTCAAACAATACTCTGGTTATATTCTGATGCAGCTTTAAATCCCCCTTCTCCAGATCGACCAGAAAGATGACCTGAACCGGCAGCTTATGTACCGATGCTTCCTGCTTCACAATGCCCACCGACAGAATATTTCCTCTGCCGCACATCTCCAGGGGATGCGGAATCGCAATACCATTGTTATACACGGTGGACAATACTTCCTCACGCTGTTTCACGGAATCCGCATAACCCGGATCGCAATATCCCTCCTGTTCCAGCTTTGCAGCCATACAGGAAACCATGTCCGCATAGCTTCCTTCCTGAAAGATGTGGAATGCATTTTTGCGAAACAGGGAGGTGAAGGAGCGCTCCTGCAGGACAAGGGATGCATCTGTTTCCAGCATGTTCTTGATTTTCTGAATATCCGCATCATCCAGCAGCTCCTTGATGAGAACAATGGGAACATCAAAGACTTCATCCAGCTTTTTAATGGTGAAGATGATATCCGGCTCATAGGAGCGAACCTCATCCAGCTCCAGCAAGGAGAAGGTTTCAATATTGCTGGAGGAAAAGATCGTTTCCAGCTTCAGCTTGATCAGAAAGGCACTTCCACCACCGCTGGAACAGATGATGGCAATGCGGTGATACAGATTCAGCTTGTGATGCAGCTCCTTTTCCATATGGGCGGCAAAGTGTGTTGCGATGAATCCGATTTCATCCTGTGTGGTCTTCACATGGTATTTTTCCTCCAGCATACCGGCAAAGCGAATACAGATATTGAAAATCACCGGATACTTCACACTGATTTCGTGAACAAGCGGATTGGAGAAGGAAATGCTTTGATGCAGCCGGTCCAGCAGCAGGGATACATGTGCCAGAAGGCTCTTTTTAAATTCCACATCGGCATTGAACTGGGTATGATACTGTTCATCGGCATCCTGCAGAAAGATCTCGATATCCTGAATCAGACCCTCATCATACAGATAGACATCACTCGGCTTTGTCTTTTGCTTCAGATAATTGCCGATATCACAGATATCACCGCTGCTCAGCGTCACCTGATAGATTTCCTGAATCACATCTGCCAGCTCGACTGCCATCTGCTTATGGACACTGCTGTCTATCACCCCTCCAGCGGATTCAATGCCCTTTTCCGCCAGAAGCACGCTGACCTTCAGGAACAGGTCGATTTTTTTCAGCTCGATATAATTGGTGTTCAGCCGGTACTGCTTCAGCAGGGCAATCAGCCGCTTTTCCAAATGCTGTATGTGCTGCTGGGACAGATAGTGATCCATGGTCTTCTTCATATAAAGATTGTCCTTTTCCTGCAGCTCCAGCAGATACAGCTTGCGCATCATGCCCTCACACGATAAGCTGATGCCGTAATGGGCTTTTTTAATCAGGGAAATGCTGTGCTCAAACAATGCCTTTTCTACCTTGGCCATATCAACCTTAATGATGGATTTGCTGACTGCCAGTGTATCGGCGATTGTTTCCTGCGTGATGTAGTCACTTTGCAGAAGCAGCAGAGCGATGATGGTGTCAACACGCTCCTTGCTGCTGATGGCCATACTGTCTTCATCGCTTTGCATATACTGTTTGAATTTCTGCGGTGCCGTGATTTCCAGATAGTAGCCGAAGCGACGCTTCAGATGGATGCGAAAGCCGTTACGCTCACCATCCTGCATCAGATATTTGATATCATTGCTGATGGTTCTGGTCGATACCTGCAGCTGTCTGGAGAAATGCTCCAGGCTGCAATACTGATCTGCATGCATGAGCTCTTCCAGTATTCGTTTTTCTCTCATTTGGCTGTTTCCTCCTTTCCTATGGTTGGGATTGCTGGCGCTTATGTGAAAGCGTTATCAGCTTGCATGGTTAGTATATCGAAAGTTTCTAAAAATAAAAAGATTAACTATTTCACAAGAAACATGAAAAATTTATCCACAAACTGGAAAAGTGCCGAAAAAAAGCGGTAAATAAGCGCTTTTGCGTCTATTTACCGTCTGAATTTTTGTATCTGCTTTTATAAAACGAACGATTTTCCAATGCAAATACTCGTTGTGTGAACTCTCCGGCCTGTACCGGCTCCAATGCCTTGTGCAGCGTATTCATGCGTGCATCAATGTTATCGATCATATGCAGCATTTCTGCCTCCGGTAACATTGGCAGTACAGGAGAACCGTATTCATACACCCCATGATGGGATAAAATCATATGGCGAAGCAGCATGGCTTCCTCACAATCCTCCAGCCCCAGCTGCTTTGCTTTGGCCAGTACCTCAGCCTGCATAATGGAAATATGTCCCAGCAGCTTTCCCTGTGTGGTGTATTCACTGACAATGGCACCACTCAGCTCCACAGTCTTTCCTACATCGTGCAGGATGACACCGCTGTACAGCAGATCTCTGTCCAGCATCGGGTACAGATGACACAGCTGCTCTGCCAGCTGCAGCATCCCCAGGACATGCGTTGCGAGTCCGGCATAGAAATCATGGTGATTTCGTGTCGCCGCCGGATATTCAAAGAAATCCTTTTCATGATCCTTCAATATCCCGCATACCAGCTGCTTCATGACCGTGTTTTCAATTTCATCAATATAAAGCTGGATGGTTTCATGCAATGCCTGCTGGGAATACGGTCCTTCCTTTACATAATCGGAAATATCCGCAGCTTCCTCCAGCTCCTTCATCTGCTGCACACGAAACTGCAGCTGCTTTTGATGACACAGCACATCCCCGCTCATTTCCACCAGCATACCGGGTTGAAATTTATGCAGCAGCTCCTCGCTTACATTCCAGTATTTCGCATCAATGCTGCCGCTTTTATCCTGAAACACAAAGGACAGGTACGGTGCTCCCTTTGCTGTTACACCGCGGTTCATACTGATAATCAGCGCTGTCAGCTCTCCCTTGTATCCGTCGTATAAATCTTTAATTTTATTGCTCATCACGCCACTCCATTTCATTTAGATGGTTCATGATATCCTCATGCAGAAAGCCCTTCTGCATGCAGTATACCAGAACCTTGTTTTTCAGCGGCTGCCCGCTCAGCTTGCGGCTGTATGTACGGATTGCCTTGGCAATCGTCTTGTTCAGCGCTTCACTGTCATCCTCTTCTTCAAAATTCAAGCGCTCCGAGGTACTTCTGGCGATATCACTGTCAAAGCCAAGCGATATCAGCTTTTGTACGATGGTCTGCTTTTTCATTTTTCTGGATTTATCCTTAATGGTTGCCATCAGCTTTTCTGCCATTTTCAAGGCACGCAGACGCTCCTCCTCATCATCCAGACCGGACAATGCCTCATCGACATCCTCCGCAGATATTCCTTTATTGATCAGGGTCCGCCGTATATTCCCCTTGCCACTCAGAGAAAACTGCATCTTTTCGATTTTCTGCTGCATATACAGGTTATCATTGATATAACCCTTTTCCTCCAGCTCACTTAACAAGCCCTCCACATCCTCAACGGATAAGCCCGGCTGCCGATGCAGCCAGGTGCCCATTTCCTTGCGGGTATAGTCGCGCATGCGAAGCTTGCGGATCGCTCCGCGATAGGCCTCCAGCACAATTTCCTTCCGCTGAAAATGCGCAACGGTGTAGCGGTCAAGCATGGTATGCAGACGGATTTTATAGGTGAAGTAATCATCCAGATCTATCAGAAGCTTCTGCGGCTGATCCTCCTTGTCGTTCTGCACATAGATGCGCACATAATCATCCAGCGTTTTGATTTTGATAACCTCGTAGGCATCCTCAAAGTCATTGATTGCCTGATAATATACACTGAGCACCTTGGAATAAAACACCCTGGAATCGTATTTGACGATTTTGCTCAGCGCACGCCGGGAAAAGGCCTTTCGCTCCTCAGCACTCCGGTGCATGAAGTCCGTCAGCTTCTCTGCAAATTCCTGCGGTGTTTCAAACAGAAAGCCGCTGTCCTCCTCGATGACGAGATCCTTTAACACATCATCATAGCGGGCGAAGACCGGTAATCCGCACGCCAGTGCTTCAATATAGGTCATCCCCTGCGTTTCCGTCAGGGATGCGGATACAAAGCAGTCCGCACACGCATAATAGGCCGGTATTTCCTCCGGTAGCTTTTTATCTGTAAAAATCACCTGCCGCTCCAGATGATGGCGCTGCACCAGCTTCTGCAGCTCCTCCAGCTGCGGTCCTCCCCCGACAATCATCAGCTTGATTTTCGTATCACTTACATAGCGAAAGCCCTCGATGGGAATCTCAATGCTTTTTTCCTGTGCAATCCGGCCGACAAACACAATCAGGCGTTCATCCTCCTGAATACCGTATTGTCTGCGGATTTCCTGCACCCGGGCAGGATCGATATTATCCGGATGAAATTTCTCAAAATTCAGTCCGGTCGGTATGACATAGATCGGTGTCTTCACCCCGTACTTCAACAGCGTTTCCTTCGTTTTTTCACTTGGTGAAATCACTGCCTGCGCACTGTCGGATATCGAACGGGAAAAGGTGGAGACCACCTTCTTCGTCACCTTATCCACCTCGTCGATTTCAAAACGGTTTACATAATGCGTATAATCCTCATACATTGTATGATAGGTTGTCACAACCGGGATATTCAGATATTTTGCAACGATACGGCCAAACATGCCCACACCGAACTCCGTATGCACATGAATCACATCCAGCTGCATTTTCCTGATTTCATCACGGGCACTGAAATGATAGGGTGTAGACAGCTTATAGCCGTACAGCCATTTCAGCTCGAGTCCGGGAAGCCGCAGTACATTGCCTTCCTTTTTCATCGTCATTGCCTTGTGATTGGTGATGACATAAACGTCATGTCCGTTTTTCTCCAGCTCCCTTTGTAGGGTTACAATACTGGAAACCACACCGTTGATATCCGGTGTATACGTATCGGTAAAAAGCCCGATTCTCATGAATCCACCTCCCTGATGTCTTTCGGTTTCTTCCGTCTTCCATATTTTTCATCATCGTAGGTTCGTTTCAAATGCAGAAACACAAATGCCCCTACCAGAATTACAATGTGATACGTGGAAAATCTCCACAGGATCATAATACCGCTGGCCTTGAGTCCGCCGACCAGATATTTGAACAGCTGTACGAATACCAGCTCGGTACCGCCACTTGCCCCAGGTATCGGAATAAATGCATTTGTCATCAGCACGAAGCTGGCCAGTGCCAGACAATCCACAAACTTATCCAGCCCCAGATTCAGGTTCAGCGCATAGGCTATGAAAAACGGCAGGGAAAACTGAACCGTCATACGAATCACATTCCACAGCACGGTTTTGCATATGATTTTCTTTTCGTGCTTCATTTCCTTGATTTCTTTGGTAAAGCCTTCAACCTGAATGGTCCAGGCGGCAAGTGTCTTTTCCTTGTTTTTCACGATATGCAGCTTCGCCAGCAGCGTCACGGCATGCCCGCTCAGTTTTACATAGACACGTGGAAACAGCGCCATCGTCCACAGGATACTGATGACACATACATTTACGATATAGCCGATCAGAATCCCCAGAAACGCCGGCCCGATAATCGTCATGTAATGCGTATAGCGCAAAAGAAACAGAATCGTGACATAGACCATCATCGTCGTCTGATAAACGATAAAATCCGCCCACAGAATACTCGCTCCGTCACTGTATTTGATTCCCTGCTTTTTAAATACGTACGCCTGACCGAACTGTCCGCCGGTGGCACTTGGTGTAATCCCGCTGAAAAACGTTCCGACAAGCGCATTGCTCAGCCCCTGCCGGTACGTGTAGTCCTTTTTGTAACGCCGGGCAAAAATCATGATGATCTGCCCTAAAATCATGACATAGATCATTCCCCAAAGGAAAATGATGAGCAGCCAGTACCAGGAGATACTGCTGATGAGATGCATGATTTCGTGATAGTTATCCTTCAGTGCAAACCACAGAGAAACAGCGGTCAGTCCGATGATGACTACAAAATTTAAGATATAACTCCGTAATGAACTTTTCATGAACCCTCAACTGCCTTCCTGCCAAAGCGCGAACGCTGCGCTTCTCTACCCCCGTTTGCGTTCCTGCAGCTCCTCATATACACGCGTATAAAATTCCTTCCAGATACTAAGCACATTCTCCTTGGAATAATATTCGCTGATATAGGCACTGTCAGCTGCACAGCGCGCATAATAGGCCGGATCCTCATGCAGCCTTCGAATCAATTCGGCAAAGCTGTCATTATCATCGGCCATCTGATATTTCTTAAATAAGATATCCTCATACAGCTCCAAAGAGCGCAGAACCATCGGTCTGTGCAAATTGACCGCCTCCAGTATCGCCATTGGAAACAGCTCATTATAGGATGGCATAAACAGCACATCCGCCATATTGTAAATATCATTCATATCACTTCTCGGGATAATGCCTGGAAACTGTACGTTTGCCGGCGGATTCTCCACAACCTTCTTCAGCGCCTCATAGCCGTCTGTAATTTTTCCAAACGAAAAGCCTCCGCACCAGACAAAGCGCACATCCGGCAGCTTTTTCGCAACGTCAACAAAGTCCAGAACGCCCTTTCGTGTCTGTACCTGTCCGACACCGATGACAACAAAATCATCCGCTTTGATCCCATACTGCTCACGAATGGCATTGCGCTGCTCCACCGGCTTCACATAAAACTGTTCCTTGGATACATAATTCGGAATATAGATCATCTTCTCCCGGGCAATTCCATATTTCTCCAGCTCCTTCATAAAAATCGGATTTACAACAATCAGATAATCCGCTGTTTTATAGAAGCTGATCACATATTTTTTAAACACCGAAAACAGTGCCTTGGGTAACTGGATACTCCCATTCAGCGTATCCGGTAGAAAATGCACATAGCATACATTGGCATTTTTATTATTCTTCATCTTCAGATAATTCTGCGGATCAATGGTATGAGAATGAATGATATCAGCCTTCTTTCCGCTGTTGATTTCAACGGTAAACAGATCACTCGCACCTTCCTTAACCAGATTTACCTGCTCCAGATAGGCACTCCCCACACCCTGTCCTTCCACCTTGTCGGCACTGGACAGCATATTGATTACGATTTTCTTATCCAAATCCATTCCTCCGCTTCCTGTTCACATGGTTTTCATAACCACCTTAAATTATTATACCATAAACCTGTAGACGTTGAAACTCATAATGCAAGTATTACAAGTTTGTAACTAAGAGCATTCCTTTAAAACCTGCAGATGCAGCAGAGCAGCAAGGTGCAGGCAGGCACGGCGAAGCCTTCGATTCAGCGTGCTTTCCACAATGTCTCCCTGATGGCGCAATATAAGCTCCCGTTTCAGGCCTCGCACGTATACATCCAGCAGCAGCTCCTTTTCCTGCTCCTCCAGCTGTAGAATTCCCTGTAAGAGAACATAGGCCCGCTGGTCCTGCTCCATCACCTTTTCCCTTGCTCTTCGCTGGCGCTCCATCGCATCCAGCACGGGATCCCTATGTACATATCCGCCGTTTCTCGATGTCTGGACAATGCTGCGGGTATAGTTCAGATAATCACTTAGTTCATCCTCCACCTGCAGCTGTACACAATCCTCTCCATACAGCACGCTGTGCAGACGCAGCGAGGCCGTATACTGCTTCAAAAACAAAAGCTGGCGCTTCATATTGCGAATTGTCTGTGCTTCATCGACACAGGGCTCATAAAAAAATTCAGTCTCCTTCATCCGTTTACCTCCTATATACTCTTATATACGAATGAAAAGTACCGAATTCCTAAATTTTATTAAAATATTTGATTTTTTTCAAAAATACTGAAGACGATCTCCTTTTGTCGTCCATGGGAAGCCCAGCGTGCTGCATTGCCAGCATAGTCATAGGCGTGTCCATTTTCCAGCTTGGATAGGATTGCCCCGAGCAGAATATCGCGAATATTGCGGGTATCGGAGAAATAAGCAAGTGCTTCCCCTCTCATACAGGCAAGAATGGCATCGGGACAGCCCAGCTCCTGTTCACTGTCATCAACGACCTGAAATCCGCGCTCCCAAAGCTGCTGTACGATATCCTGTGACAGACGGCTGTTTTTGTATACGACAGAGGGTGTATTGTCGCATTGTACAGACAGCACTTCGCCATCAGCCGCCGTACACTGCTTCAGCCTATGATATACCCGGCAGCCAACCCCTTCCACATACGTGTACATGATATCACGCTTTGGAAAATAGACAATAGCCAGACGGACATCCTGCTCATGAAGAATGGCACTGCAGATTGACCAGGTATCCTTCTGGTGCAAATAGTCCAGAGTTCCATCGATCGGATCCAGTACAAGCGTATAATCATAGTCCTGTTTCAAAAAGCAGGTGCGGCTTACCGTATCCTCCTCCACATCCAGACTCAGCACAGCCTGATATTCCGGTAACAGAGACTGCAACAGAATTTCCTGAACAATTTCATCGGCTCTGGTTTTGGCTTCCCGCATACGCAGATGGCGTTCATCCTCATCCTCCACCACTTCCACCTGTTTGCCCTCATTGACAATGGTTGCCTGCATCATGTTCGCAACAATGCCGGCAGTTCGTACAGCACAAAACAGGCATTCATACAATTTTTGATAGTTCATTTTTTCTCCCTTCTCCATGACTTATCATCTTATAATTCAGCGTTCAAAGCTATATTTTCATGATTCTGTATGCAGTTCAGTATACTATCGCTTATCGTAAAAAACAAGTCCTCGCGAATGATTGATTTACAATTCCCATCATCTGCTTATCATCGCAGAGGTGGGAGACTTCTGTCTGTTATGAATTACATACAGAAAAGAGCTGTGACTGCACAGCCCCTTTGATTATGCTTGTTATAGCTTTTCAGGATAGATGTAGGGATTGCAGAATCGCAGGTGAATATCATCTTCAACATCCAGTATATTCATAGCGTCCATTGCACTGACATTGATTCTCTGTACCAGTTTTTTACATGAAGAAATGTTGCCTCCACGTTCCCTTCTTCTACCTTGCCTTCAGCTTTTCCCTGTAATAAGCCCTGTTCAATACCTCTTTGTTCAATGAAATCGCGAAAGTTACACATATCCATAACCTCCTGATCTATCTCCTTCTCCATCAGTATACCATACGTCCTTTGTAATTGTTCCTTTTTATCCTCTACTGCGAGATTTTTTATAAACAAAATCTATAATAGCATATAGAGGTACCTGCTGCTTCGTTTCATACGCAGGAACGGATGCAACAAAAACAAGGCAGTCCTTACCGCCGACAAGCGGTGTTCAGCTGTAAGCTACTTAATCATTGTAAAGAATGAATGAAAGCATAAGAAAAACGCTTCTAGCAAGCGGTTGATCTACTGAAAGGCCGGAGCCTTTGCGGATGGATACCATGTGAATGGGTTGTAGTATTTATATAGTTATTCATAGACCAGCCTCTCCTTTTTTTGTATCTACAGTGTAGCATAAAACCTACCAAACATAAGAAAATAAAATCCACATACTTGAAAAGAGCAGACGATTCTTTTTCATTAGGTGCACAGGATTTTGAAAACCGCAGACATATGATAAAGAGTGTCCTTTATCATAAGATAAAAAAAGCCAGCCGCTAGGACTGACTGCTGATACGGTAACGCTTTAAGAATTCTTTGGTACGCTCCTGCCTTGGATGCTCAAACAGCTGCTGTGGAGTACCCTCCTCTGCAATCACACCCTTGTCCATAAATACGACACGGGAGCTGATATCATGAGCAAACTGCATCTCATGGGTCACGACGATCATCGTCAGACCTTCTCTGGCCAGATCCTTCATCACATCCAGAACATCGCCAACCATTTCCGGGTCCAGTGCACTCGTCGGCTCATCAAACAGCAGAACCTCCGGCTCCATGCACAGGGCACGGGCAATGGCTACACGCTGCTTCTGTCCGCCGGACAGCTGCATGGCACTCGCATTCGCAAAGGACTCCATACCGACCTTTTTCAGGAACAGCATCGCCTTTTCCTTCGCATCCGCCTTGCTTCGCTTCAATACCTTGATCTGTCCGAGCATACAGTTTTCCAGCACACTTTTATTATTAAACAGATTGAAGGACTGAAACACCATACCGACATGCGTTCGATGTTCATTGATATTGATTTCACCCTTCAGAATATCCTTGTCATGATACAGGATTTCTCCGGCATCCGGAGTTTCCAGCAGATTGATGCAGCGAAGCAGCGTGGACTTGCCGCTTCCACTGGAGCCGATAATGGTAATAACCTCACCCTTGTCACAATGAAAATCAATGTCATTCAAAACCTCCAGCGAACCAAAATGCTTTTTCAGATGCTTGATTTCTATGATGCTATTCATATACTTCACTCACCCTTTCTACCGGTACGCTCTGAGAAGACGGCCCGGATGATCTCGGCATATTCATGCGCCCCTCAACAAAGGAGAGAAGCTGGGTTGCCAGTGTCGTCAGCAGCAGATACAGAATAGCCGCTACGATAAAGGTCGGTACATACAGCATCAGACTTCCTGCAACGGAGCTGGACTGGAAATACAGTTCAATCACACCGATGACATTCAGCATGGAGCTGTCCTTGATATTGACAATAAATTCATTTCCGATCGAAGGGAAGGAATTACGAATCGCCTGAGGTAAGATAATGCTCATCATCGTCTGTGTGGAGGTCATCCCCAGACTGCGGGCTGCCTCATTCTGTCCCTTGTCAATCGACTGGATACCGGCACGGATGATTTCTGCCATATATGCCCCTGTATTGATGGAAATAATCGTAATGCCGGCAGTTACCGGTGACCAGTTCAGTATTGGACGAAGACCGTGATAGATGATCAGCGCCTGTACCATCATCGGTGTTCCACGAAAAATCCATACATACAGACCGACAAAGCCGTGCAGTATCTTTTTAATTATGCGGGAGGGCAGTGCATCGCGCTCTTCTATACGCACAGCACGGATCCCTCCCAGCAGCAAACCGATCAGTAATCCGATCAGTGTACCGCACACCGCCAGAAGCAGTGTTATCTTAATCCCATACCAGAACAGCGGAATGTTGTCCTGAAAAATCCACCAGGCCTGGGCAAACATCCCATCCGGTTTTGCGGATGCTACTATCATCATGGTAATCTCCTATTCTGTTTTGTTATTCTGTTTTCGGCTGACTCTCTCTTGCTTCCTTCATCCACTGATCTCTTGTTTCCTTGGAAATTCCATCCAGTGATTTCTGTACAGCATTAAACAGCTCGGAATCACGGCTTCCCTCCTTCAGACCGACAGATACGGATGTGTCAATATCAAAGCCCTTGCCCTTCGCAAAGTGAACGATTGTTAAATCCTTATTCGCTTCCACGGCACCCTCGGCAACCGGAAGCTCTGCTGTAATGCCATCCACTTCCTTGTTCTGCAGAGAGAGGATCATTTCCGGATACGTTGCCTTTGGTGTCGCATGCTTTACACCCTTGATCTGATCGATAATCGTATCATAGTTCGTGCTCTTCTGCCCGATGATGGTCTTACCCTTGAACTGCTGGATATCATTGAATTTCGCAGCCTTGTCCCCCTTGCGCACAATCATAACCATTTCGGATTCATAGTACGGGGATGTGAAGTCAATTCCGTTTTCACGTGTTTCATCCTTTGTCATACCGGCAATAATCGCATCGATTTCACCGGATTCCAAAGCCGGCTGCAGGCCGTCCCAGGATACCTTTTTGATGACGATCTCACGATCGAGATCCTTTGCAATCTGACGTGCAACACGTACATCATAACCGTCACAGAAGCCGGCACCGCCAATGGAAACACTCGTTTTCGTCTGTTCCTTCGTCTGCCAGTTAAACGGCGCATAATTGCACTCCATACCAACCGTAAAGGTTTCCTTTCCTGTATTCTTTGAAACATTCTTGTCGTCATCACTGCTGCCGCATCCAGTCAAAAGCAGTGTCATGGCAAAAGCTGCCGTTACTAGTTTTTTCTTCATAAATAGTCCCTCTTTCTTTTTTTCTTTTCACATATACCGCCTGTGTATACACCATCGGTGAAATACCATGGAATAACAAAAAAGCCGTGCTATTACACGACTCTCACACATAAAGCAGAGTTGTTAATAGCTCCTCTTCTTAACGAAGGAGTGCCATGAGTATTTCCCATGACCCCAGAAGTGCATCCGCCAATGCAGCCTCTTCGGCGATGATTACCTTTCAAAGCTATCCCGGTCTGCCGACTCCAGCTTTTACTCTGACGCATCGCTGCCTCTATACGATTTTTCTGTCTTATATACTTTAGCTTAAATCCCGACATTTGTCAATGGCCCCTGAATATTTCATGAAAGTTTTTCAGTTTCTTTCATTTTCCGTCTGCGCTTCAGATATAGAATAAGAGCAAGCAGACCCAGCCCGAGGGCACCACCTGCCGTATCAATCAATACATCCTTGAGCTGTCCGCTTCTGCCAGGGACAAACAGCTGATGAAATTCATCCGTTGCCGCATAGGCAGCCGTAGCCGCCAGTGCCAGAAGCAGCCATGGCTCCTTTTTGTATTCCCGTATCGTAAGACCAAATAAAATGGCCAGTACCGCATATTCACTCATATGTGCCGCCTTGCGTACCAGAAAGCTTGTCATATCCCGAATGATTTCATTCCTCATGATATCCAGAGAGAATACAGCATCCAGAAGGTGCACAAAGAAATCGCTCATTTCCTGAGAATCATCCGCAACCTGTGCGGAGAACCAGAAAATTACAAGCATCCAGATAATGCACAGGATGGCATAGCAGTGTTTCTTTTTCATGCATATCACCCTGTGCATCATTATAGAATAAGATCGGTAAAAATACCAGTATATTTTTACCTCAGCATCATGTTTATGGATAGAGTCGTATCATTTCTCCTGAGCATCCGATGGTATGGTATCCACGGTTTTAAAGTCATAGCCAAGATCCTTCATATTTTTGATAAAGGTATCCATCGCTTCATAATTCCCCTTATTGCTCGGATGCAGCAGATAAATCGCCCCCTCATGGTAATGCTCCATCATCGTCTTCAATGCCTCACTGCCCGAAACATCACTTGCATAATCGTAATAGGCATGACTCCAAAAATAATTGCTGTAGCCAAGGTCCTTTACCAGCTTCATCGCACGCTCACTGCTGCCGCCCTTCGGAAAACGGAAAACCTTTTTCATCGGCTGCCCGGTAACCTCCATATACGTTTTTTCTGTCTCCGTAATCTCTGCAACAAATTTATCGATGCTGGAGGCATTCGCCAGTGTTGTCATATCGTAATGATGCCAGCTGTGATTTCCGATTACATTTCCATCCTGAACAAGCTGCCGGATGAAATCTGCTTCTGTTTTAATATAATTTCTGGTCAAAAAATAGGTTGCCTGCACATCATTCTTTTTCAGGACCTCCGCAATCTGCTTGATATAGGTGATATCATTGCCACCCTCATCAAAGGTCAGATAAATTACTTTTTCTTTCGGTCCCTGATAATAGGAATCGTATTTCTTTAACAGCTTTTCATCCTTGGCACCTGTTGTCCGCTGATGATCCTTGCTTTTATTAAACCACCATTCCTCCATGGTGTTGTCATAGCTGTCATGATCATAATACAGCTTTGTATTCGTTGGATCAGCACATACCTGAACACTGCGCTTTACACTTGTGGTATTGCCGCTGGCATCCTTTGCCGTATAGGTCAGCGTATACGTACCCTGTTTTTTCATATTTACACTGCCTTTTCGTTCCACGCTTTTGCTTACATCCCCGTCATAATTATCACTCGCCTGATAGCCCGGCTCCTGAAAGCTTCCATTTTCAAACACTCGGATCGACGAGCCGCCCTTCAAATTGATCTTCGGCGGTGTCGTATCAATGACATTGACCTTGCGCTCCACTGTTTTCTGATATTTATCAAAGGTATAGGTCAGCGTATAGGTCCCCAGCTTCTTCGTATTCAGATTCCCCTCTACCTTTACCTCATCACTGTAATCGGAGAAACGAAACCTTGCCCGGGCCCCCGGATCCTGAAAGCTGGTATTCACTTCCATCTCCATCGTCTTTGCACCGTTTAATGCCAATAGCGGCGTAAACAGTCCGCTGAAAAACAGCAGCTTTATCAGCAGGGCCGCCACCATGACCCCAATCAATCCCATAATTCCATATATAATATTCTTGCAGCGTCTGCTCACATGCATCACCTCTACACTAACAATATGATATGCAGCCGTGATTTATGCCGTATACAGGTATTGGATAACAATACTAATAGCAGCTGTTTCTTTGACAAATCCAGTCCCATACATTTGTAAGGAAACACACATGCAATATAGGAAAGCATCTAAAACTACATCCTGTAGCTGATGAAAAATATCCGCTCCGCATACTGTATTCTGTAAATAACCATGAAATAATAAAACATATGGCAGGTGATGAGCATGAAGAAAATCCCCATTGGGTTGAAGGATTACCGCAAGCTGAAGGAAGAGAACTATTATGTCTTGGATAAGAGTTTGATGATTTATGGATCGGGGCAGCGAAGTCACCTTAATCACACGGCCAAGGCGCTTTCACCGAAATATTGCCATACCTTTGGTATCCGACAAGAGGCGCGCTAGTAGCGGGAAAAACAATCAATATGAGTAGGCGCCTGATTGGGTAAAAGTCTTACAAAATAAACCTTGCCTATTCTAATATCTTGTTTTAATATGTACTATATTTACAAGTGATGGTTTATCTTGCGACAATCCCCTCGGAACTGTACGTGCCCTATTAAGGCATACAGCTCTTTACACAGTCTTTCGCCTAAATTGAATGGTAAACTTTTGGCTTAACGATTGGATTGTATTCAATTATTTTATCGAATTTCTCCCATGTCATTTTAGCCCTTTGTGAGCGCCTGTGGAGCCATGCTTTTAGTCTTTCTATTACATACCATCTGAACATTTCCAACTTGTCATAGTTCCCTGTGATACCATAGTACCGGTAGTAAAAGCTGCTATGCGTGAGTGTGATAAAACCTTCAAAGAAGGATATGAAGAGCTGATCGAACGTGGGACGGTCACAGCTTTGGTTAATTATGAAGCTTCGTTCTACGAAATCAAAAATACCGGCAGCCTTTGGGGATTGTTTGCGCCTCAGGCGGGCAGTGCCTGAACGCCGGTTACCTGACAACAAAAACTACGCTGGATGCGTTAGAAGGCAGATATGTGTTAAGAATACCAAACAAGGAAATAAAAAGAGAATTCCAATCACTGACAGCCTATTATTTTCATACAGACGAAAGCAGTGTAACTATGCTGCTGGAGGATCTGTTACAAGGAAATCTGGAGAAGTTCGCCTTACGCTATCAAGCCATATTGGAGGATACTGCCAGCTATTATGACCTTGTGAATGAAAACTCCTATCAGGCCCATTGGCCCGCAGTGCGTACGTTACTTTTAGGTATGCTTATGCCTTTAGAAAACAGCTATAAGATCATCAGCAACCGTGAAAAGGGGCAGAGCAGATTTGATATCTGTTTAGAAAGCAGAAAGCAGGACAAACCATCCTTTCTTTTTGAATTGAAGTATACAAAGGATGATTCTGTAAATCTTAAGAAACTGGCCATGCAGGGATATGAACAGATCCTTGCTAAGCAATATGATCATGGCTTGCACCATGTGATACGAATCGGTCTTGCCCATCGCGGCAAACAGGTGGAATTATACCCAGAGAAATAATCTGTAATAACACGTAAAAACGCAGTCTGAGAGCAGGCTGCGTCTTTTACTTATATCATGAATCTCTATCATGAGAATACTTCCTTCATACTTATGACTACAAATTCAATCACAAGCAGCTTCTTTTGTATAATGAAACATTGCAATAATCTGCTCTGCACATCGGATACCGTCAATTGCCGCTGAAACGATTCCACCGGCATACCCCGCTCCTTCTCCGCAGGGATACAGACCGGATACGGATAGACTCTGCAAATCCTCTTTCCCTCGTTCCAGGCGAACGGGGGAGCTGCTTCTTGTCTCCACTCCGGTCAAAACAGCATCTCCCATCGCAAAGCCCTTCAGTCTATGATCCATAGCAGTGATTGCCTCTTCCATTGCGCTTGTCACATAAGCAGGAAGCACCTCATGCAGATCACAGGGAGTTACACCCAGTGCATAGCTTGGCTGAACACTGCCCATCGCTGTGCTTGCACGATGCTTCAGAAAATCTTCAACCCGCTGTGCAGGTGCACGATATGCTCCACCGCCAAGTACAAACGCTTTCTTTTCCAATGCCTCCTGATAGGCGATTCCATCCAGTGCATGCTCCCCATAATCCTCCGGACGTATCTGTACAAGCAGCGCACTGTTGGCATTTTCCCGGTCACGGGCATGTTCACTCATCCCATTGACGACCACACCGCCTTCCATGGAAGTGGATGGAACGACGCTTCCCCCCGGACACATGCAGAAGGTATAGACGCCACGGCCGTTGGATGCGGTATGTGTTAATCTGTATTCTGCCGCAGAAAGCCGCGAATGTCCGCAAAGCGTCTTATACTGCGCTTCGTTGATCAGCGTCTGTGGATGCTCAATTCTGGCACCGATTGCAAACGCCTTGGGATGCATGGTCACACCGCGCGCATGCAGCAGCCGGTAGGTATCCCGGGCGCTGTGTCCAATGGATAAAATTAACTGATCCACCGGTATTTCCTCATCGTTGACAACAATCCCGCGCAGCTCCCCCTGTTCAATTATCAAATCCTGCAGGCAGCTGGAAAAGCGCACCTCTCCACCCAGCGCTATGATTTCCTCGCGCAGGCGCTTCACAATGTCACGCAGCAGATCTGTTCCGATATGCGGATGTGCCGTATACAGTATATCCTGTGGCGCACCAAAGCGGACAAGCTCCTCCAGAACCTTATGTACACGCAGATCCTTGGAGCGGGTAGTCAGCTTTCCATCGGAAAACGTACCGGCTCCCCCCTCACCAAACTGCACATTGCTCTGCGGGTCCAGCTTACCGTTTTGCCAGAAATCCTCTACACTCCTGACTCGATCCTCCACACACTGTCCGCGTTCAATAACAAGCGGACAGTAGCCCATCTGTGCCAGCAGCAGCGCCGCAAACATACCGGCAGGACCAAAGCCGACAACTACGGGACGATGCGTTAAGCCGATGACACCCTTTTTCGGATATGCATAATGGTACTCCTGCACGCGACTGACATCCTTAAAGTGCTTTCTAAGCACCTGCTCCTCATGCTTTACTCTGCAATCAATGCAATATGTAAAATGCACATCCGTCGCCCTGCGAGCATCCAGACTCTCCCGATAGATTCTCCATGACAGCAGGTCTTCACTTGAGATATGGAGTTTTTTTATAATTTTATCCGGCAGCTGATCCAGTGATTCTGAAAGTGTCAGCTTGATTTGTTGTATACGCAGCATGATATTCCTCCTATTCAGGCATAAAGATGCTTTAAAAACTTAACTTTTCTGGAACATATAATTATAAAGCAGGACATAATGAGCGTCAGCAGCATAACAAGTCCGTAAACAGCCAGAGAATTCATCAGCGGCCATACCCGAAGCAGCAGATTAACAAACATAATATGCATGACATAAATCAGCAGTGATAAAACACGCAGTGTCTTGTATACCTTGCTATGCGGCAGATGAATACGAAGCAATCCCAGAAACAGAAAGAACATACATGGCAGCAGCATGGCATACATACTTGTCAAATCATGCATGAAGCCGTTATCTTTCAGTGCGAAGCATTCCGCAAACAGCAGTCCGGCGCTGAGCAGGAATCCCAGCAGTACCTGCCAGTTTTTCAGGTACAGTGTCCGCTGTGCAAACAGGGCCCCCATAGCGATAAACATCACGCCGAAGAACAGGCCGTTGCGTGTTGTGGAAAATACCTGCAGATATGCCTGATATACGCTTTGTATCCCAGGAATCTGCATCAGATAACCACCGTAAACATTACCGGCCATGCCGATCAGATACAGGAGAAATCCAAAAAGAATCGTTTTGCCAAGACCCAGCTTAAACAGGCAGATGTAAACAACAGGCACTGCAACCAGCAGCGCAGGCAGAAACCAGAGGTGATAAAAACTTCCGGTAAAAAAGAAATCACGAACGTACAGCAGCACACTGTTTACGGTAATACCATCCTGCCCCTTCAACAGCAGATAGGTAAAGGGCAGATACAGAATGGTCCAGATGATATAGATTTTACAGAGTCTCCACAGATAGTGCTTCAGCTGTGTTTTGTTTTCGTAATCATTGTATTCGCGTTTGAAATCCAGCTTACGGAAAAACAGAAAGCCGCTCGCCACAAAGAAGAACGGTACCGCCAGTCTGGCCAGAATCTGTACAAGGATAAAGTTGCCGGTGGCATCCACATCCAGCAGCGGCCCGGTGTGAATGCAGACCACCAGAAATGCACTGATGAATTTTGCAACATCCAGCGCGTAGTAAGTTTTTCGTTCCACGTTAATCATCCATCCCTTCTCTTGAAAAATAGCCACACCTGCTGTGGCTATTTGTATATTCTCGGTACCCGCTGTGAAATCCAGCAGAGTGTTTCATTGTTTATGGTATGTGCAAGTCTGCTGAGCTCATCAACGGAAAGAACCTCATCACCGTCACACCCGATCAGAGTAGCGACATCGCCTTCACTCACACCATCAAGTCCGGTGATATCCACCATCATCTGATCCATACAGATATTGCCGATAATGGGAACACGCCTGCCATGCAGCAGCACACAGGCTCCCTGATTGGATACACTGCGCGGAAAGCCATCCGCATATCCGACAGCCAGTGTTGCCACCCTCGTACAGACTTCCGCCTTGAAATGACGGCCGTAGCTGACCGTAACACCAGGCTGAATATCCTTTACCAGGGAAACATTTGCCTTCCATTCCATGATGGGCTGAAACTGCGGTGCCGTGCGAATTGCCAGTGCATCATCGCTGGTAACTCCCATCCATAATAGACCCGGACGTACATAATCATAATGCAGGTACGGATAATTTAAAATTCCATAGCTGTTCTGCAGATGCGTTGTACCGGGGTCAATCCCTTCTGCACGCAAATCCGCCAGAACACGTTCAAACAACGCAATCTGGTGATTGGTGAAGGCACAATTTTCCTCATCCAGACAGTCACTGACACTGAAGTGGGAGAAAATACCGCAGACATCCAGATGCTCCAGACGGTACAGCGCTTTGATATCCTCGATATGATATGCATGATCCTGTGCGATAATACCGATTCTGGACATACCGGTATCCACCTTGGCATGTGCTTTGACAACAACATTCTGCTCTTTAGCATATGCGTTCAGCTTTTCTGCATACTCCTTTGATACCAGCGTTTGGATCAGGGAAGCCTCATTCAGATAATGAAAATGAACAGGCGGCGTATACCCCAGCACCAGAATCGGACTTTGGATGCCGTTTTCACGCAGTCGAACGCCTTCGTCAACACTGCTTACTCCAAAAAAGTCAATCCCCTGCTGTTCCATCATTCGGGAGCATTCCACATCGCCGTGCCCATAGCCGTTCGCTTTGACGATTGCCATAATCTTGCTTGTAGAGGGAATCAGCTTCTGTACTTCCTTTATGTTATGTGAGATCCTGGTCAGATCAATTTCCAGCCAGGAACGCGTATTGCTCTTCAGCACATTTTCCACCTTCTTCATTCTTCCATTGCCAGTGCAACAAGCTTGTCAATCAGTTCCGGAAACGGAATACCGGCCTCCTTCATCATAGTCGGATAACGGGAGGTGTCGGTAAAGCCCGGAATGGTATTGACTTCATTCAATATGATGGTATCCTCCGGTGTCACAAACATATCAACACGGGTCATTCCCTTGCAGTTCATGGCACGATATGCCTTTTTTGCGATTTCTCTTGCTTCCTCAAACAGCTTCGGACTGATTCGTGCCGGACAGTAGATATGGGAATCCACCATCTCATATTTCCCCTCATAATCGAAGAAAGGCGCAGCTGTTTCGATTTCATCCACACTGCCCGCAAAAAGCTCCTTGTTTCCCATCACAGCTACTCCGATTTCAAAGCCCTCAATGGTTGTTTCCAAAATAACCTTGCCCTTGCCGTCATGATAGAAGGCATCCTTCATCGCTTCCTCAAAGCCGTCAAAGGACTCCATCCTGTGAATTCCAAAGCTGCTTCCGGCATTGGCCGGCTTGATGAAAATCGGAAGTCCCAGCGTTTCCTTCGCATGCTCGTATACTTTGCGATAATCCAGATCATCCGCCTCATATACGCATACAAACGGCGCACATGATATACCGGCATGCTCCATGACGATATGTGCCATTTCCTTATCCATACAGATCGCACTGCTCATGTGTCCGCAGCCGACGTATGGGATGCCACTCAGCTCAAACAAGCCCTGAATCGTTCCATCCTCTCCGTTTTTTCCATGCAGAATCGGGAAGATGCAATCCACCTCAATGCGTGTAAAGGTTCCATCCGCATGCAGCTTCAAAAAGCCCCTGCAGCCTTCACTGCTGGACAATACACACGGTGTACAGTGCTCCTCACACAGCCAGGTATCATGCTCGATACCATCCACATCACCATCATATGCATACCATTTCCCATCCTTGCTGATTCCGATGAAAATAAGCTCATAGTGCTCTTTATTGATTTTGTGAATCAGACTTCCCGCAGAATGCAGGGAAACCGGGTATTCACTTGACTTTCCTCCGAATATAATCGCTAATTTTATCTTTTCCATATATATGTACTCCTTACTGTTGTTCCTTTACCAGCTCATCCACCACTTCATCCAGCTTCATTCCGCGGCTTCCCTTCACCAGCAGCATGCATTCCTTATGCATATAGGGTCTCAGGTAGTTCAAAAGCTCTTCCTTATCTGTAAAATGACGCACCAGTGTATGCTCCATATTATCTCTTGCCCCCTGTGCAATATAACATGCCATGTCTCCGATTGTGAGAACCTCCTGCAAATGATAGCTGCTGATATCCTTACCCAGTGTGTAATGAATCATATCACTCGTTTCTCCAAGCTCCAGCATATCGCCCAGCACCGCCAGTTTATAGGGTATGTCAAATTCCTCCATGGTATCCACCGCAGCCAAGGCACTCTGCGGATTGGATTTATAGGAATCATTCAAAATCAGACACTGATTCACCCTGACAAGCTCATTGCGCAGTCCGGTCTTCTCCACGCTTGCAAAGCCCTGCGCTATTTCTTCCTCATCCAGCCCAAGTGCCCTTGCAGCGATCCATGCCGCTGTGGCATTCATCGCCTGATGCTTTCCAATCATGTCCAGGTGGTACACCTGATCTTTGATGGAAAAACACAGACCGTCTGGCAGCTGACGCACCTGATGCACGACTACATCATTTTGCTCATCCTTACCAAACGTACGGATTTTAATGCAGCCCGGTATCTGCTTTTCAATGGCGGCATTGCGCAGAAGCTGCTGATCTCCATTATAAATCAGCAATCCATGCTCCCCAAGCCCCTCTGTAATCTCCATCTTCGCTCTGGCTATATTCTCCATGGTTCCAAGGTTTTCCAGATGTGCAGTACCGACATTGGAAATAATAGCGATATCCGGACGCACGATCTGTGTCAGAAAGGAAAGCTCCTGCAGATTCTCCATTCCCATTTCCACAACCGCAGCCTCACAGTTTTCCGACAAAGAAAGAAGTGTTAACGGTACACCGATTTCATTATTGTAGTTTCCAAGTGTTTTCTGCGTAATAAAATGCTTTGCAAGTACGGAGGCAAGGATATCCTTCGTACTCGTTTTTCCATTGCTGCCGGTAACTCCGACAACCTTCATATTTAGTTGATCACGATAAGCCTTAGCCAGCTGCTGCAAAGCTGCTGTTGTATCATCTACAAGAATGACGACAATCTCCTTGGGAGGATTCGCTTCCCTTCGTTCCCACAAGACAGCCCTCGCACCGTTATCAATGGCCTGCTGCACATAGGCATGCCCGTTGTTGTTCGCTCCATGAATCGGTATATACAGGTTTCCCTCTACCACCTTTCTGGAGTCAATGCAGACACCCTGTATTTTTTCCTCAATATCTGCATTTTCTATGTAATCCGCATCCAGCATGCGGATAATAGCGTCTATCGATCGGATAATCATATGGTTCATCCCTTCTGTTTCCTATTTTCCTAAGCGCTTCTGTTCTCATGAAACGAAATAGGACTATATACACGCTAAATATTATATCATAAGCATCAGAAGTTGAAGCAAAGAATTTCGTAAAATTCATCAGCTTACGTAAATCGTAAGAATGTAAGCCTTTAACAAACTACACGGCAAAAAAAAACCACCGGAGTCAACACTGCAGCACCGTGGTTTATGAAACAGGGTATTGTGAGAATGGAATCACCCTGCACGCTTTTTTATACCGGCATCCACCCTTCAAGATGCACAGCTGCCTAGCGCTTCATGATCGGAGAATAGATTTCCGTGATATTCTCTTCCATATCTGCCACCTCATCCGGATGCGTGATGTAGACATCATACGGCGGAAGCCGATAGGTATAGCCTTCCGTTTCCATCCATTCCTGATGCCTTGCATAGACGGAAGGAATCTGGTGATAGCTTCCTCTGCATACGGTGCGGATACACAGCCCCGGTGAGAAATCACGCGTCCCCGTAACCCGCTCCTTTACCGGAATTGCAAATTCCATATCGAAGCCTTCATCCTGATACTCCTTGCTGTGATATATGGAAAGCGGCGCCTTGCAGATGGTCAGCCGTTCTTTGCGAATTTTTTCAAACAGCGGCTCATAAAAAGAAATAAAGCCCTTTGCACAGTCCTCCATATTTACCATGCGTCGTGTCGATAAAAGAAACATCTCCGGTTCCTCGACCAGCTGTATATCTATATCATCCAGATATGACATGATCATCTCTTCTTTCTGCACTGTCGCTACATCCGCTTCCAGCTCATGAAGAGTCTGCTGCATCCAGAGTATCTGCTCCTGCAATACTTTACGATGGGAAAGCAGGGCATTTTGCAATAGCTTTGATTCTCCCTGCTCCTCCCATTTCAGCAGTGTACGGATTTCATCCAGTGAAAAGCCGTATGTCTTCATACGGTTGATAAACAGCATATCCTTCAGCTGTTCGATGGCATAATAGCGGTATCCGCTTTCTGCCTTGATACAGATCGGATTCAAAAGATCAATCGTTTCATAGTATCGCAGCGTTTTGGTGGAAACCTTGCATATTTTGGAAAACTCACCGATTGTCAGCATATTAATTCCTCCTGTTAACCTTTATATTAAACCCTTACCCCGGGGACAAGTCAACCCGCAAAATACGTGCTCACTGAATGGATGAGATGCAGATCTGCCATGCGGATGCACAGATAAGACGCGATTACGTTGTGTTCCCCAAGCCTGCAATCATTGTTATCGTCTGCTGTATGAAAAAGGAAAGCCGGTTATCCTATAGACAGCCACAGCTTTCCTTTTCTAATTGTAAAACAGAATTATATGCTTGATAACAGATTCACCTAACCGGTAGGTCAAAATAACGCATATCTTATCTTACAGCTCCTCCAGATAAGCCTTTAAAAGTGTAAAGGTCGCATCGAAGGATGCCAGATCCAGCGCTTCCTGCGGTGTATGAATATCCTGCATCTTCGGTCCCATGGTAACGATATCCATATCCTCATCCATGGCTTTGAAAACACCGCATTCCAGACCACCATGCACAGCCACCAGCTGCAGCTCTTTTCCCAGCACCTTTTGACATACTGCTTTCAGGCATTCACGCATAGGAGAATCCGCACGATAGCTCCATGCCGGATATCTTGCCTCATGCTCGCTGTGAAAGCCGAATACCTCCGCAAGCGCATCCATCTCCATCGCCAGTGTATCCACATAGGATTCCATAGCTCCGCGTAAGGAAGCGTTGATGATGATTGCCTCCTCTTGCGTTGTCACAACACCGATGTTGCTGGACGCTGTACTCAGTCCTTCAATGCTCATGGAATGATGACGCAGACCGTTTGGCAGTGTCATCAAAAGCGTGATCACCTCTTCACTGTCTTCAATGCATAAGACACCGTCACACGCCACTTCCTTTACAGCGACGTCAACACCGGCATCACTGAACTCCAGCTCCTTAGCAAAGATGGTTTTCATTTCCTGTACACAGGCCGCAACTGTTTCCAAATCCGCCTGACACACAAATGCCGCAGATGCTTCCCGAGGAATCGCATTGTCCTTGATTCCCCCCTGTATCCAGCTCAGCTGTACACCATACCGTCGGTTCAGCGTGAACAAGACCCGTGCCAGCAGCTTATTCGCATTCCCATGCTCCTTGTCGATTTCTCCGCCGGAATGTCCGCCGTGAAGTCCGAACACATCAATCTGATAGCCGTTTCCATCATGCGGCACCAGAATGCGTTCCTTTTGCATAATGACATTCACACCCCCTGCACTTGTTGTGCAGGTGGCATTTTCTCCACCATCATCCAGATTGATCATTCGCTTTGCCTGAAAATATTCCTTTTTCAGTGCCATGGCACCAAAGAGTCCCACCTCTTCCTGTACCGTAAACACGCATTCCAGAGGCGGGTGCTTCGCATCCGGATCACTGAGCAGAGCCAGCATATAGGCAACACCGACGCCGTCATCTGCGCCAAGTGTTGTTCCCCTTGCCTTTAGAAAGCCGTCTTCAATATACAGCTTCAGTGCATCCTTTTCAAAATCAAAATCCGTATCCTTGTTCTTTTCGCATACCATATCCGTATGTGCCTGTAGCAGCACAGGGGCATGATCCTCATAGCCGGCTGAAGCATCTTTATAGATGATGACATTATACAGTTCATCCTGTATCCATTTCAGTCCGTGTTCCTTTGCAAACGCCACCAGATACGCACTGTATGCCTGCTCATGATAAGAGCCGTGCGGAATTGTCGTCATTTCTTCAAAATACTTCTGATGAGCCTTTTCATGATTCAAAATATGTTCCATAGATTACCTCCGTATGTTCCCTGCTATTGTACCACATTTCATGAAGAAAACTCTATTTCACACCCTAAAAAGCCCTGATTTTTAAAAAGGCACGGAGCTGCTGAAACTAGAGCTACTGATAGATCCATACGCCAAGCAGACCGGACAGCAGCATCAATGCAATCGGATTGATTTTCCATTTTCTGCTGATCCATAGCACGATGGCAAAGATAGCGACTGCCGCAGGCTGCAAAGAGGTCAGCTTCAAATCCCCGTTTTTGAAAAACGCGATTGCAAGCAGAATCAGTGCAGCGGACATGATCAGCCCCAGCGAGGCTGCCTTCAGGCCCTTCAGTATTTCCATGAAAAAGACGGAGGAGGAAAACCGCTGAAAGATATGATAGAGCACATAGGAAATAAGCACGCCCATACAAATGCAGCCAATGGTGGCTGCCAGTGCTCCGCTGACACCAGCTACCCGCATACCGACAAAGGTCGAGGTATTGACAGCCAGAGGCCCCGGCGTCATTTGCGAAATGGTCATGATATCCGTAAATTCCCGCATGCTCAGCCAGTGATTGGACAGCACCACCTGATCACGAATCATCGGGATGATGGCATAACCGCCACCAATGCTGAACAATCCGATACGGAAAAATGCAAAGAACAGCTGCAGCAGCTTCATATTCGCACACTCCTTCTCTTACAGTAAACACGCATCACACAAAGCAGCGCACTGGCGATGATAAGGATCGCCACGTTGATCTGAAAAAAATAATTCAGCATGCAGACAAGCGGTGTCATGAGTGTAAAAAAGAATTCCTTTTCCTTACAAATCAGTGCGTACATATCCACAATCAAATCCACGATCAGCGCTGCCACACCAGCCTCCATTCCATGCAGAACAGCCTGTACGACCGTATTGTTTTGAATAACGGCATATAGCGTTGAAACTACCGCCAGAATCACTAACGGCGGTAAAATCGCAGCGATACAGCTGATGATCATTCCGCTTACCCCTTTGACACGATAGCCTGCCAGGGCACTCATGTTAATTGCAATCGCACCTGGTGAGGATTGTGCAATCGCCGCAATCTTCATGAGCTCATCCTCGTCAAAATAGGCTTTTTTCTCCACATAATATTTTCGTATCATCGGTATCACCACATAGCCTCCGCCAAAGGTAAAGGTGCTGATAAATACATTGATACCAAACAGCCAGACAATATCTTTATAGTTTTTCATTTTTATCACCATGTTTATGATAGCATTTGACACCGGATACATAAAATTATATTATTTTATAAGATAGATAACCAAATGGTTATGGAGGTGGACATGGATATACGCAGATTCCGAATTTTTCAGGCAGTGGCTCAGGAAAAAAGCTTCACAAAAGCAGCACAGAAGCTGTATATGACGCAGCCTGCCGTATCCAAAGCAATTCATGAGCTGGAGGAAGAACTGCAGCTTCCTTTATTTGAACGGTTTCCAAAGAAGACGATTATGACGCCGGTTGGTGAACAGTTTCTTCAGCAGGTACAGCAGCTGCTGCAGCTATATGACAGCATGAAACAGGATGCTGCTTTGTTACAGGAAGCCTCCATATTACAAATCGGCTCCAGTATTACGATTGCCAATGAGCTGCTTTGTCCGCTGATGAAGCAGTTGCAGCAGGCTTACCCGAAGCTGCAAATCCGTGTCACAGTAGCAAGTACCTCAGCGATTCTGGAACAGCTGCAGCAGCATGCGATTGATATTGCGTTTCTGGAGGGTGTCATACAGCAGGATTCTCTAATTGTCCAGCCGCTTTCCTTCTACCAGCTCAAGGCAGTCTGCAGTCCGGATTTTCTTGTCCATCATACGGTAGACAAGCTGAATACCCTGGCAGAGCTTCCTCTTCTCTTACGGGAAAAAGGAAGTGCAATCCGCGAAACCTTTGACAGCTTTATGCTATTGCACGATCTATGTCCGCAAGCCGCTTGGACATCGACCAATTCCACAGTTTTGATGAAGGGGGCGCAGGAGGGCTTTGGAATCGCCATATTGCCGGAGCGAATGGTAAGAAAAAAACTGAAGCAGGGAGAATTATGTGAAATCCAACTGCCGCAGCTAAAGCTTATGAATGTCAATCATATTGTCTATAAGAAGCATAAGCATCTCAATGCCCCTATGCGTGAGCTGTTGAAACTGGCAGAAAAACAGGAAGCTTATATGTAAATACATTTGATTTCCTCGAGTATAATACGAGCCTGACATCTGTCTGAAAAATCCTTTAAATTTTTCTCGATATACTACCAGATTGTCATTTAGACATACTTCCTTTCATCTGTGTTGACTTTCATTTTCATAAAATAAAAGCTCGATTATATAGAAGCCTCTATATCAAAAGCAAAAGGACTGCATAATCAGTCCCTTTGTACGTACATTCTTGCCTGTTTCCCACAATGCGCCAGTCCTATTTTTATCACCTTCTGCATAGGATAGCCATATTGCTTTTCTGTAATCTGGATACATGCCTGATGTGCTAAATCCTGTAAATCTTTGCTTACATCCTTCGTATATTTTAATTCAATGATGATGGATGGATCTTCTGCATTCCTGTTTTTTAAACAGATATCGAATCTTCCCTCTCCCTGTTCCCGATTACTGATAATCTCATAACGGTTATCTAAACGTATGAGCATGCCCAGTAACAGCGTTTGATATGAATTTTCATTGATTAAATCAAAATAGCTCAATGTTTTCATCAGTATTTTCTGATAACCGTCTAAAAATGCATCCCAATTCTGTTGAAGGAATTTATCTAGTAAAATATCCAGACTATTCTCGTCTATATGAAGATAATGTGCTGTAAGCGAACTAAATTCACTTACAATTTCTTTGTTTGGTATCCTTAGAATATATTTCCCCAATAATGGATCAACAACTTTTTCCACTGTTAAATAACCGGCATTCACAAATAATCCCCACAGACTGCTTGTTTCTCTGATTTCAAAAAAGGAAGTTTCAAAATTAACGAGAGTATTCACAGTTTCTGTTCTTATCAGCTCTTCATATCCATCTTTGAAAGATGCCTCGCAGTCCTGCATCGCTGATTTTATCATTTTGTTTGAACTGGTATTCACCCAGTAAGGGATAAGCTCCCCACGATTGACATAGTTGATGATCGACCAGGGATTGTAAATATCAATTCCTCCCATATTGTAGCCATCATACATCTGTCGCACTGCATCGTCATATACAAAACCATAGGCTTCCAGCAGTTCCTTAACCTCTTGTTTCGTAAAACCAAAATATTCAGCATATTCTCGATCCTTAACGGTACATACAAGCGGATTATTCAAATCAGAGAAAATATTCTCTTTCGCAACCCGCTGAATACCTGTGAGCATGGCATACTGCAAATCATTGCTTGTTTTCAATGAAGTGTGCAGCATGGATGCAAGTCCACCACGTAATTCATCATAAAAACCAAGAGCATGCGCTTCGATAAACGGTGTATCACGCCATGGGCGGGCAGCGCCTACTCATCGATAAACAGCATAACCTTTTTTCCATAATACTAATGGCACTTTAACATCAGAAAGCTAATGGCATTTGTTAATTTATCTAAACTGACATTTTCCTCCTCCATCAGTCCCGTGGATATCCGCTCAAGCTTTACCCTCTCAAATGTCCTTAATTCCTCATAGACATGTGCATACGTGTCATATGCCGTAATTAGCTGGCTTTTGATCTGATAAATAATGTTCTCCTTTGAACCTTTCGCATCCGCAAATGTTAGAAAAATCGTAGGATACCTATTTATTTCATCCGCTGTAGATGTATGCATGACAGCAGTATCTTTGAATATCTCTCTGGAGTCTTTCGTAATATCAAAAAACTCCGCAAGCATACTCATATTGATTGTTTTTCCAAAGCGCCTAGGTCTTGTGATTAACGTAACCTCACTGCCCCGATCCATATATTCCTTTATCATAAGGCTTTTATCTACAACATAATAGTTTTCATCCTTCAGCTTTTTATAATCCTTTAGCCCGATTGGAATCCTCTTCATAACATCACCTGCCATTTTCTTTATTATACCATAGAAATATCAAATCCAGTCCTTCACAGCATGAAAACATAAGGAATCACAGAAATCATCCATTGATAGGACATCAAGCTTACAAAATAAAAAATATCAATAGCGTATCCTCTACATCTATTGATATTTTTATTCATAATCATCTTTTGTATAGAACTTATTTTGTGACAAACAATTTATCATTTATAACATGTAGGAAATAGAATCTCTTTTTATCCAGCATATCTAAAAATCGCCACTGCAATTCTTAAAAATGCAGTACAGATAACACAACCATCACGGCGACGACCATAAGTATCAGAATGCGATAGATTGCTTTTTTCATGACTTCCACCTCTATTTCGCTATTTTCACCTTAGTCCAGTAATCAGAAATCAGCTTCTTCGTCTTTTCATTATATTCAAAGATCTCGTCCTTCGGATACCCGACACGCGGCATATACGCATTGTTTCCATAAAATTCGCCATCCTTGCCGCTCAGCTCATCCAATACCTCGCCATTGCTTGAAGCATAGCCGACAAACAATGAATTTTTCATACTCTGCTCATATTCCAGAACAAAGTTGATATATTCATTTGCCAGCTTCGGATTTTTGGCATCCTTTGGAATTACCATGGCATCACTCCACAGATTGGTTCCTTCCTTCGGCATGAAATATTCCATATCCTCATTCTCTGACAGTATGAAGGCTGCATCACCGCTGTATACCAGAGCCAAATCCTTATTGCCGTTGATCATCGCATCGATGACCTCATCTGTCACGATTTCCGGATCCATCGTGGATACGGCTTTCACCAGCCACTCATAGGCCGCATGCAGCTCCTTTTCGCTGGAGGTATTCATGGAATAGCCCAGTGCCTTAAGAGCCATCATGAAGCTGTCGCGTTCCGAATCATACAGATACAGTCTTCCCTTGTATTTTGTATCCTGGAAAATATTGAAGCCCTCTTTTTCCAGATCGGCTTTTGCCACGTTGTTTTTATTATAGACAATGCCGACCGTACCCCAGAAATACGGTGCGGAATACGTGTTATCAGGGTCATAGGACAGTCCCTTGACACCGTCTGCCAGCACTGCCAGATTCGTAACAACACCTTTATCCAGCGGCTGCAGCTTTTCTTCCTTGATCAGACGCTCAATCATATAATCACTCGGTACGAGAACATCATAGCTTTCGCCCCCCTGCAGCTTGGTATACATCAGCTCATTGGAATCAAAGGTATCGTAAATCACCTTTACCCCATACTGCTTTTCAAAAGCCGCATTGACATCCGGATCCATATATTCTCCCCAGTTGTACACCTTCAGCGTATCGCTGCCATATTTCGCAATGGCATCCTCTGTCGAGGTGCTGCCGACACCGCCCTTTAAAGCGAATAAAAGTCCTCCAATCACCAGTACAAAGCACATACCGACAATGCCGCTGACCTTATAGGAAATCGGCTTATTGTTGCGGGCTGCCTTCTCACGCACCAAAGGAACAATGTTCACAATGAGCAGCGTAATGGTAATCATAATGACAATCAGTGTGGATAAGGAGTTGATGCTCGGATTGATCCGCTTACTCATCGTCCAAACCAGTGTGGAGATATTTTTCACTCCGTTGCCGGTCACAAAATATGAGATAATGAAATCATCAAAGGACATTGTAAAGGCAATGAGCGCACCGGATACCACTCCCGGCATGATCTGTGGAACAATGACCTTCCACATTGCCTGCGTCGGTCTTGCGCCCAGATCCATAGCCGCCTCTGCCAGGTTGGGATCCAGCCCGCGAAGCTTCGGCATGACACTTAAGATCACATACGGCGTACAAAATGCGATATGTGCCAGCAGCATGGTCAAAAAGCCCTTTTCCATATGCAGGGACACATAAAACAGCATCAGTCCCACCGCAGTAACGATTTCCGGATTCATGATAGGAAGATCGTTGATCTGCTGTACAACCTCCCGCACGATACGGCGCGATTTGCTCAGCCCGATGGCGGTAATCGTTCCGACAATCGTGGATACAAACGTCGCCACCACCGCGGTAACCAGTGTATAATAGATGGCCTCCATCATATTGCGGTCATTGAACATCTTGTGATACCACTGCAGGGAGAAGCCGTCAAAGCTTGTCAGGGAGCGGCTGCCGTTGAAGGAAAAAATCAACATATATAATATTGGAAAGTAGAAGAACACCATCACACAGCCGAGGATGAGTCTTCTGGAAAGCTTGCTGTTTTTCATTGCACATTCCCTCCCCGTTTTGCACGGACGCTGTCATCTCCCTTATCCAGACGCCGTGTTACATACATACTGATCATGATAATCACTGCCATGATCATGGAAATGGCACTTCCGAAATTCCACTCACCTACCGTAATAAACTGATTTTCAATGACATTTCCAATCATCATGTAGCCGCCGCCACCCATCAGCTTGGGAATGACAAAGCTGGACACTGATGGCAGAAACACAAGCGTAATCCCGGATATCACACCGGGCAGTGATAAGGGAAAGGTGATCTTACGAAACCGTTCCACGCGGTTTGCGCCAAGATCATTTGCCGCATCCAGCAGCGAGCGGTCCATTTTCGCCAGTGAGGATTCAATCTGCAGAATCATAAACGGTATAAAGTTGTACACCATCCCAAGCACCACGGCGCCATCTGTATACAGCAGCTTCGCAGGCTCCATACCGAAGTAGGTCAGAATGTGATTGATCAGCCCGTTATCTGCCAGAATACCAATCCATGCGTACGTACGCACCAGCATGTTGATCCACATCGGCAATGTAACAAGCAGAATCAGAAGATTGCGCTTGCTGGACTGGGATATTGCATATGCTACCGGATATCCGATCAGCACACACAATACCGTTGTCATTAAGGCAATCCTAAGGGAAAGCCACAGCGTTTTTAAGAAATCAGGGTCTGTAAAGAATTTTTTGAAATGCTCCAGTGTAAACTGCAGCGTTGCCACATCATTTCCCTGCTTCGTAAAGGCATATACGATAATCAGAAGCATGGGAATAACGATCATGGCAGTAATCCATATGATATACGGATATGTTAATCGCTTAAAGGTCTTCATATCAGTATCCCATCTTGCTCATGACATGGATATCCTCCGGATAGAAGCTCAGACCCACTTCGGCTCCTTCCTCGGCGATATCCGTAGTATGAACCTTAAATTCCCTACCCTGTGTGGAGAAGGTTACCTGATAGGTTCCCGCAGTAATGTTATCCGGATCAAAATCATAATCCACATCGGAAATTTCCACATCGCTTTCATCACTCAGCTTCCAGCTCTGTGCATTTGCCCAGGTTTTCAAATCGGTATCAATGGCTGCACTCTCCTTCAGCTCGTCCACGGTTTTAAAGAAATTGAAGGCGGAAATCGCTTCGTTCGCCTTTGGATTCTCCACGTATTTCTGCTGCACCACAAACACCTTGATGGATACACTCGTTCCGGAGCTGGTGGAGAAGGTAACCGGATACGTACCGATCTCCTCCGGTATATCATATTCAATTTTATTGATGGAAATATACTCATCATCCTGCGGGCTCCATGCCTGTGCATCCGCACGGGCGATGATTTCCGCATCGTTGAGCTCCTTCACATCCTCGATATCCACATAGAAGTCATTGGCGGAAATACGCTCTTTGGCATCACTGCTGGAAACATCGTGCTCCTCCGTTACATTCATCATGACACTAACCGTGGTTCCCGGAACGGTTTCCACCATGATTTCATAATGCACACCCTTAAACAGCACACTTTTCACGATACCTGTCATTTTGCCGGCCTCTTCCTTCACGATATCCAGATCCTCCGGACGTATGACGACATCCACCTTTTCGTTTTTCTTAAAGCCGAAATCCACGCAGTCAAAGCTGATATCATCAAACATCACCTTGTAATCATCCAGCATAACGCCCGGTATGATATTGCTTTCCCCGATAAAATTCGCAACATAGCGGTTCTCCGGCTCATTGTAAATATCCGTCGGTGTTCCTACCTGCTGTATTTCGCCATCCTTCATGACCACGATTTTATCCGACATCGTCAAGGCCTCTTCCTGATCATGGGTTACATAGATAAAGGTGATGCCAACCTCCTGCTGAATCTTCTTCAGCTCGTACTGCATTTCCTTACGCAGCTTCAGATCCAGTGCACCAAGCGGCTCATCCAGAAGCAGCACCTTCGGTTCATTCACCAGAGCACGCGCAATTGCGATACGCTGCTGCTGTCCCCCGGATAACAAGGTGACATCCTTTTTCTCATAGCCCTCAAGACCGATCAGCTTCAGCATCTTCAGCACCTTCTGCTCAATGACATCCTTACTCATCTTCTTGATTTTCAAGCCGAACGCAATATTGTCATATACATTCATATGCGGAAACAGTGCGTATTTCTGAAATACCGTATTCAGCTCCCGTTTATAAGGAGGCACATCCGTGATATCCTCCCCGTCGAAAATCACATGCCCCTCGCTTTGATTCAGAAATCCCCCGAGAATTCGCAAAAGTGTTGTTTTTCCACATCCGCTGGGTCCCAGCAGTGTCACAAATTCATTCTCATAAATATCGAGATTGATTCCCTTCAGCACCAGTGTACCGTCAAAATCCTTTACGATATTCTGAAACTGTATCAGCTTTTTCTCTTCCATTGCTTACGCCTCCTTAAAACAGCGGCGGTGTGGTGATCCACAATACCCGCGCCTCATTCTTTCCGTTGTTTTTCAAATAATGCCGGTATTTCCCGTTAATATAAAAGGTTTCCCCCTTTTTTACAGGATATTCCTTATCGCCGTTCACCAGCGTGATCCTGCCCTCCAGCACGTAGCCGAATTCCTCCCCGTCATGCGGGTCAAATTCCTTGCTGCTGCCCTGTGGGGACAGCTCCAGCAAAATCGGCTCCATTTCATTTTTCTGCGCATTCGGTACGATCCAGTGTATACAATACTCCTCATGCTCATCCACGAAATAATCCTCCTTTTTAAAGACGACCTTGTTCTCCTTGCTGTCTTTAAAAAAAGACGCCAGGTCGGTACCCAGCGCCTCTAAAATATCCTCCAGAGTGGAAACGGAAGGGGATGTAAGGTTTCGTTCAACCTGCGACAAAAAGCCCTTCGTTAGTTCACTCCGCGACGCGAGTTCCTCCAAAGTAAGATTGTTCTGTGTTCGCAACTGCCTTATCTTCTGCCCGATATCCATACATACCTCCCTTTGTTTAGTAATACTAAACTTCTCGTATGATATTTGAAACAGGATGATTATATCATAAAACCGGGCATATGCAATACCCTGTATGAAAAAAGTTTAATATTTTAAACTTTTTGTTTAATAGAATAACAAAACCAAAAAGTTTCCATTGGTAAACAGGAAAAATTCCGGTTTAATCACATATTTTCACATAATTTACATATCTTTTAACTATATCTTTTTATTATAGTAACTGTGGGCAAAGATATTCTTCGCCTAGATAGAAAATAACTCCCCTAATTATTTTCTATACATTCTATCCCCTTAATAATTTATTGTATTAAGAAAAAAGGCGTATCCCTAGCGCCTTTTTTCTTGTTTCAGCCTTTGCATAAAGGCGTATTGCCATTCGATTCATCACAAGCTATGCGGCATTCTCTATACGAAAAGACCGCATTTCGATACAGCAGACATATCCTCCCCCATACAAACACATAATTCATATGCAAAGGGGAATCACCTGCTATGTTAATCGCTTACATCCTAAAAACATGTATCATGCTTATGCAAATATAAACTTTTCATTAACTTGGATTTTTCTGCGGCTATGAGCTTTACAAACAAGGTGCCTTCCCTCTATAATGTTACTGTTGCCGCCTGTAAAGAAAGATACCTAGGCAGTATTTTTGCGGCATGCCACCAATGGGTGGCTTTTTTTATCTCATGAAGGAAGAGTTGAGCATCCTGCTTTGCTTCAGGGCAAAGGCACTGTACGGATACTTCACCATAAGGGAAACTGCATAAGCAATTCGTCCTGAAGCTGTCTGAATTCCTTTTCAGTAAGCATACCGCTGTTTCTTCTAGCCTCCAGAATGCGGCGCTCATACTGCATAACCTCCTCATCCAGAAGCTTTTGGTCATTGGCATATTTCCCAAACCGGCAGACCCTCGCATATTCCTGTCGATGTGCCTTCCAGATTTTTGAGCGATACATGGGATCCCCCTCCCACAATCTGCTTTGAAACCGATACCGTTTTTTTTCCATGAAATCCGGAAATGACAGATAAGCCATACAATCACCTCAATGCTAGTATAGACTATATTGTTACATAATATATGTCACAATAAAAAAACTGCAGAGCTTTATGCATTCTGCAGCGTTTCAGCATCGGATTCTGATGCTACCTCCACCCGTTCGATATAGCCCTCCTGTATCAGAATCTCCTCCATATGATAATCCATCATGATACCGATACCGACATCCATCATTTTTCGCAGACACTTCAAAAGCATTGCTCCGCGGTTTGTCAGCGCATATTCAATCATGGTCGGCTTTTTATGAACATGGACAATCCGGGAAACAAGTCCCAGGGCAATCAGCTCATCCAGTTGCTCCATGATTTCTTTTTTCAGCATGGAGGGGATGGCTTTACACAGCTCCTCCAGCCGTTTTTTGCGTTTTTCCATTTCCCAAAGCACCAATGCCTTTTCCCGCTCCTGCGCGATATCCACACTCAGGGTCAGCGGGTCTTTATATGCAGTTACCTTCATCATCAACACCTCTTGCGTACATCCTATCAGAAACATGCAGTTTGTGCAACAATGCCTCTGCAACTTGACACTTTTTAGGAAAAAATGGCTTTACAGACAAAAAATGGAAAAAGCCGGTTAAGGGGTTCCGGCTTTTCCAAAAATTATGTTATTTAAGGGGATAGAAAATTGTATGAATTATCATTAGGGAGAATGATGAGTACATACAAGCAAGGTTAACTTCCCTGCTCGTGTAATAGTATATGATATTTATTTGGATAAAAAATGTTTGAAATACGTGAAAATATGTGAAGCATTTTACTAGGAATTAGACAGCAGCTTCTGCTTTGTCATCTCCAGAAATTCCTCCAGATATTCCCGGTTCAGAGAATAGTACAGGCGGTTGTTTTCCTTACGGAATTTAATGAATCCGGCATTCATCAAAGCCTGCATATGATAGCTGATGGTTGGGGTTGTGAGCTGCAGCTCCTTGGCAATCTGCGCTCCATAGGCACATTGCCGGGATACATAGCACAAAATTTCAAACTTGCTTTTATCACTGAGCAGCTTCAGACTGGTGCAGATGGTATCCACAGACATGCCCGCCTTCTTATATTTCAGAAGAGACAGTATATCCAGCCCCCAGATGAGGGTTGCCTTTCCATGCTCATTCAGATCCTGTGTCAGAAAGGACAGGGAACGAAAACCCGAAAAGGCTGGCAGGATCAACAGCTCCTCGGATTTGAACAGAACCTCGTCCAGCTTCATACCGGTAAGCTCACTCAGTTCTTTCAGCAGTTCCTCATGATTCTCTATCATATCCTCAAACTGCCTTGCTGCCTCAGCATATTCCTTCTGATACCGGTCCAGCACTGCAAGCAGCTTAATAAAAAGCTCCTCCCATCGATCCAGTACGGCCGTCATATCCTGTGCCTTCATCAACAGCTCCCATTTATCCTCAGCTGATAGAGAGGTGGCATTGAGATCCTGCAGAAGAACCGCATCCTCCACATTTTTATAATCCTTATCTTCATCGAAATTGCTGATATACGCACGAATCAGACAGAGGCGGTCTTTCTCGCAGACCCTGCGCAGCCTCTGCAGCTGCAGCTTCCAGTCTGTTTCCTCCATATCCAGATAGCTGATGAAAAAGCTGCGAAAAGGAGTGACTTTCCCGTTTTTCTTATCTTCAAACAAAAGTGACAAATCTTTATAGTCCTGCAGAAATACAGCATCCACCTCGGAACGAATATCGGTCAAAACGTCGATATGAGACTGGATACGTTTCTCCTCCTCAATCGGCAGATGCTCTCCCCGCAAGGTCTCCTCATAGCGTTCCTTTCTAAGGCAGTCCTCCAGCAGCTCACAGCATTCCAGCATAGGCTGAAAATGGTTTTTAAACAGGATTTTCACTCTCGCCAACTCCTTTACATTACAGATTTTTCAACTGTTTCAGGAATATCATACCAGTAAACACCACGAAAGTAAACAAAGCAAAGGATGCGAAAATTACAGGGAGAGACACATACAGACAGACAACGCTCATTGCAAAGGAGGTCAGCGGAGTAGCAATGGTTGCCGAAGCATTAAAGATGGCACTGACTCTGGCTAGATAGCACTGCTCCACATGCTTCATAAAGGATATCGTAACGATGTTCATCAGAATAGCAATACAGAACCCAAACAGGAAGGCAGCTACTGCCATTGTGCAATAAATCACCACGGTACCCTGCAGATGTGCAATCTGCGTCAGCGCCAGATAATAAAATCCGGTGGAAACACCGCCAGTTAACAGCAGCGGCCGGTTGCGCATATGCTTGTGCAGATACGGATATACGAAGGATCCGATGCCCATACCAACGGAAAGAGCCAAAGAGGATACGGATAATAAATCCGCCCCCTGATGCAGAATTCCGCTGATATAAGGAGCCTGAAAGGAATTATACGGTACCAGAAGCATATTCATCAGCATTGCACAGGCGCAGATGACGATTAACAGCGGCATGCCCTTTACATAACGAAAGCCTTCCTTCAACAGGTATATACTTTTGTGGATATCCACTTCTGCTTTCTCTGTTATTTCCTTGCTGTGAATACAGCAGATGATGAGTGCAGAGAGGAAGAAGGAGGCCACATCAAACAGTATTGCACCCGACAGACCGATTGCCGCAATCAGGATACCGCCCATCCCTGTACCGATGAGTTCACAGATTCGGGATGAGGATTGAGAAAAGGATAGACCGAAATCATAATATTCACGTTCAAGAATCAGTGGCGTAAAGGCTGTGGATGCCGGATTGCGAAAGGATTCCAGTGTGTTGTTCAAAAACGTGATCAGCAGCAGCATCCATGGCTGCAGAGCTGACAGCATATACAATACGGCAATACCTGCTGTAAGGATTCCCCGTAAAATGTCACAAGCAATCATGATGTTCTTTTTCTCCATACGCTCCACGATCGCTCCTGCGAAGGGCTGAACGAGCACATTTGGTATCATATTCACACCCAGCATAATCGCAGACCAGCTTGCGGAGCCTGTGAGTTCAAATATCAGCCAGGTGAATGCAATCATATCGATGGAGTCACCAAACCGGTTGATAAAATTCGCTCCCGTCATTTTCATAAACTCTCTCTGTTTGAAAATCTGTCGATAACCTTGTTCCATATATATCTATCTCCTTTATTAGATGAATATATAATACAATATAGATAGATAATTGTCAATCAGCATATTATATATATATCTAATATATATAAATATTTACAAGGAGAGCTCTGCAACAACCAGACTTGCAGATAAACCATATACATATGCAGTATCCGGATGTAGATGCGCTAGGCTTTCTATTTGCGGCAGTTTTCCGAAAAAAAAGACCTGATGAACAGGTCCCTATACCATAAACTGCAAAAAATAATCAATTTGTTTTTTCCACCAGTACCAGTCATGGGATACATCATATCCCCAGAAATCGATCCAGACATCAATATGCTTGTCAGCAAATATCGCCTCCATCTGATGCATGCTGTTTTCCATTTCCTGTTCCCAGGCCCCCTGTCCGCAGCATAAGACGATTTCCGAATTGCGATACAGCTCCATATATGGATGATCCTGTGGCATATTCGGCAAATAATCACTCGGTGAATTGCGATAGGTCAGCTCGTCATGATAATCATGAAAGAAATAATCGGCATGATACAAGCCGCTCATTGCCAGCACCCGATTGAATAAATCCGGTCTTCGCAGGAAGAAGTTCAATGCATGAAAGGCTCCCAGACTGCAGCCGCAGGTCATCATATCGTGCGGCTCTTTTCCGCTGTTCGCATAGGTGCTGATTTCCTGAATGCGGGGGATCAGTTCATCGATGATGTAATGATAATAGCGCTCATGCTGCTCCATACGTTCTCTTGGATTTCCGTCGACATTGCTCCATGTTTCATTATCAATGCTGTCACAGCAGAAAAACTGAATTCTGCCGGCATCCACATACTCATGTGCAGCATCAATCATACCAAAGTTTTCAAAATCATAAAACCGTCCGTTCTGGGCAGGAAATACCAGACAGGGAATGCCTGTGTGTCCATACACCTTAAATTCCATATCCCGATTCAGCTCATGACTCAATTCCTTATAATACTCCACGTTCATAAAGATACCCTCCTTCTTCTTGCGCCATCATCACTTCATTTTTTTTGAGCACTCGCACGCTCCATCTCTTCGCACATTCCATCCGCCCACAGCTGGTAGATATCCGGGTATTCCTTCAGCAATACACATCGATCTGCCCCGCTACGTATGTCCAAAAGCTCCCAATGCCCCTGCCGCTTCCATATCAGCATATGCAGGAAGCCGCAGCTCCACTCATTAGCACACAATTTTGCGCATGCCTCTTGCGCAAACACTGTCAGCTCTTTTTCCTCCTCTTTCGAAATCCGATGCTGTTTTCCCCCGGAAAGACGCCCTGCGGCTGTTGCGCGTGAAGCACCTGTATGATCCAGCAAAGCCTCCCATATATAAAGACTTCCCTCCAGCTTTGGCACCAGCAGCTGTTGACATCCATACGTCCATGCGTCCGCAAGCTTCTTGGCATCCTCGTATGCATACAGCTGTTCCTTCTGTACGTTATACAGTGCGCCATGCTTCTGTGCAGATAACAGCTCCTGTGCCTGCGGAAGAGATAACGCCCGTCTTGCCGGAGTGATAGGTACACCACATGCCCGGATCCACGCGCGCCGTGTCCCGCTGTCCAGGAATCGCTGAACATTGGAAACCGTACATCCGCTCTCTACATGAAAATCCGTACGCAGCCGTGCATCGAAAAACAGTCTTCCTTCCTGAAAGGATTCCATAACGTTTATCCGCCCATAGCGATATGTGAAAAACGCCGCTGCCCGCAATGCTGCATCATAGGATTGATATTGTTGTATTTGTATGTAGTCCTGCAACGCATGCCTGACCTCGATCCGCAATTCCTCATACGGTTCATAACCGATTCCCAGGGTATTGATACCGTTCAGCTTCAATCGATCACAAAAGTTCCAGTTTGTCGCAGGAAATTGCGGGGATAGGATAAGAAAATTCATACATTCCCAGCTTTCTCTTTTGATTATTATACCATATAAAAAGCGATTTTGAAAGACATGTATTTTTTTCTTTCTGAAACAGAATGAAAAGAAGGTCAGCTTTTTTCTGATCTTCTTCCTGCCTCCTGCTGATAAGGTGATACAGAAATCGCATCCGCCTATACACAGGGACTGTCGCAGGCACTCATTGGTAACTTCTGTAACAGTCCTGTCATCATAACGGCATATGGATACTGGTTTCCTGATTTTCCCTCCGGGCTGTAGCCGGTGCCTCTCTCTACAGCCCAGCTGTCTACGTAAATAACCGCCGTCATCAAACTGCCCATGCATATTTCTCTGCAGCCCTCAGGAATGGCGGATATGCCTGCTGTACGTATACAGATCGGACACGGTCACCAGCTGATACCCCTGCTCCTGTAGCCTTGGCACCAGCTCCTGCACAGCAGAGGCTGTAGAGGCGTATAAATCATGCATCAGGATAATGTCTCCGTCCTGTACCTGTTTGAGAACCCGTTCCACCACAACCTTTGCATCACGATCATGCCAATCCCTCGTATCCAGTGACCAGGTGACGATACGTTTTCCCTTTGCACATTCCATAACCGTTTTATTCTTACTGCCGTAAGGCGGCCGTATGACATCCGGATAGCGATGTGTGATATCATAAATGGATTCCTGCGTCGCAATGATTTCCTCCTCGATGTTTTCCTTTGACAGCGTCGTCAGCTGCTTGTGTGAATACGTATGATTTCCGATTTCATTCCCCTCCAGCACCATGCGCTGCAGAATATCCGGAAAATTATCCGCATTGCTGCCAAGGACAAAGAAGGTCGCATTTGCACCATACTCCTTTAAAGCATCCAAAATCGCAGGTGTATAGCGTTTGCTCGGTCCGTCGTCAAAGGTGAGGGCAATCATCGGTTTATTCGGATCGATATTCTTGATGGGCTCATTGAGAATATCCTCATAGGGGACGATTGTCTGCTGTGCCTCATTCTTTAAATCCACGGCATCTCCGAGGCTGTCATAGCCGCATTCAAACGTGGCCGCCTCATCAAACAGGGTTTTTTGTGGAAAGTAAAATACCATACGGTCCTTTTTCAATACAAAACGGTCGAAGTTATCCTCTACTGCGGAAATATGGGTGCGAAAACGGTCATTATCGCATTCCTTGGGAAAGCGTTTCTGAAAATAATCAGATGCTTTTGCGGAAAGGAGCTGTATCCTATCCGCGTCAAAAATATCGTATAGATGAAGAAAATCCTGTTTCTTTGTATCGTATACGATCGTTTCCACATACTCCTGCTTCTGATAAATGCATTGATAGATGGCAAGCTTTACCGAAACATATCGATCATCCTTATAAAAGGATTGCCAGGTAATATTGAATTCCGCCTTGCGTTTTTCCTTATACGGCTTTACCGCCTCCAGAAAATGCTTTTGATAGGTATCCACCGTATCCTTGATTTTCTTGTCCAGCTTTGCAATGTCTGTTTTCGGATACATGATGCTTTCCAAATAGGTATCCTTATATTGGATATCCTGCACGGTCGTTCCAATTTCCTGATTCGGATTCTTATTCTCATCCAGCTCCTCACTTCTGCAGCCGCAAAGCAGCAGCAGACAAAGGAAAGGGCATACAATACGTCTAACATTCATGAATTATCACCTGCTCCTTCAAGTATATGGAAAAACAGGCGAAAATAATGCATTATTCTGCGAAAAAAATTGTAATTCAGGCGATTTCGTATTATCATTATAGTTGGTCTAAAAGGTGGAATTAAATATGAATGAAAAAGAAAAGATTATAAATATCGCGGTCATTGCCCACGTCGATGCAGGAAAGTCTACTCTGGTAGATGCCTTCCTTCGTCAGAGTGATGTATTTCGCAGCAATGAAGAAGTTGTCGACTGTGTTATGGACAGCAATGATCTGGAACGGGAACGTGGTATCACCATCTATTCCAAAAACTGCAGTGTTATCCATGATGGTGTTAAAATCAATATTGTAGATACTCCGGGCCATGCGGATTTCTCCAGTGAAGTAGAGCGTATCATTAAGACCGTTGATGCCGTTATTCTGCTGGTGGATTCCAGTGAGGGCCCGATGCCGCAGACGCGCTTTGTATTAAGCAAGTCTCTGGAGATGGGGCTTCGCCCGATTCTGTTAATCAACAAGATTGACAAAAAGGACGCCCGTCCACAGGAGGTTGTGGATGAGGTGTATGAGTTGTTTTTGGATTTGAATGCAACGGATGCACAGCTTGACTTCCCGATTTTATACGGTGTGGCCAAGCAGGGAATCGTTCAGTATGATATGGATACACCAAGTGATTCCATTGAACCGCTGTTCAAGACGATTCTGAAGCATTGTGAAGCCTATCCGGATTTGGATGAGGAGCCTTTGCAGATGCAGATCAGTGCGCTGGCATACGATGAGTATATCGGGCGTCTGGGCATCGGACGTATTTATCAGGGTGTGCTGAATGCACAGCAAAGCGTTGTCATCTGTGATTCGTTTGGACATGAGCGTACCAATACAACCTCACAGATCTTTGTATACCGTGGATTAAGCCGTGTTTCTGTAAAAGAAGCGAGAAGCGGTGATATCGTTGTGGTAGCCGGTATTCCGGATATCATGATCGGAGAAACCCTGTGTGAAAAGGATCATGTCATGCCGCTGGAAAGCATTCATGTGGAAGAGCCTACCCTGAGCATGAACTTTATCGTCAACAAATCTCCGTTCGCTGGAAAGAGCGGGAAATATGTAACCTCACGTAATCTGAAGGAGCGTCTGGAAAAGGAGCTGGAGGTCAATGTCGGACTGAAGGTGGAGCCGACAGACAGCGGAGACTGCTTCAAGGTCAGCGGCCGCGGAGAATTACATATCTCTGTTTTGCTGGAGCAGATGCGCCGGGAAGGCTATGAGGTAGCCGTAAGCAAGCCAGAGGTTATTCTGCATAAGGATGAAAACGGAAAGACGGTAGAGCCTGTGGAGGAAGTTGTTGCACTGGCTCCGGAAGAATACAGCGGAACAATCATCAATAAGCTGAACCTGCGAAAAGGTGTCATGGTGGACATGGTGGAAGAAAACGGCTATTGCCGTATTACCTATGAGGCACCGACAAGAGGATTACTCGGATACCGCAGCGAGTTCATCAATGATACACGCGGAGAGGGTACCCTGGTTCGCCGTATCAAGGGATATACGCCTTATAAGGGAGAAATCACACAGCGTGCAAACGGTGCCATGATCTCCACAGAAACCGGAGGAGCTATGACCTATGCCCTTTGGAATCTGCAGGAGCGCGGTTCCCTGTTTATTTCTCCACAGACCGAGGTTTATGAGGGAATGATCATCGGCGAATCCGCAAGAAACGTTGACATGGATGTCAATCCTTTGAAAAACAAAAAGCTGACAGCGATTCGTTCCAGTGGAAATGATGAGGCAATGCGTCTGACGCCGCCAAGAGACATGACGCTGGAGGAAGCTCTGGAATGGATCAATGATGATGAGCTGGTGGAAATCACACCGGACAGCATCCGTCTTCGCAAGAAGGGGCTGAAGCCGCATGAGCGCCGTCAGTATTATCGTGAAAGAGTATCCGATGAAGTAAAATAAACAATAAAACTACCAGTATAACTGGTAGTTTTCTCTGAGCCTATAAGGCTCCTTTCCCTGCTACACCTAAAGGTGCGGTGAGAAAGACTTGACGGTTG
>OBXO01000083.1_pt1 | contig 114349 bp, 103 predicted proteins | sample 1501431 | NCBI WGS metagenome assembly OBXO01 (sample SAMEA2580163, study PRJEB22360) | human gut metagenome | biome: human gut; feature: human-associated habitat; material: faeces | place: Denmark | collected 2008/2010
GGATGATTCTTTGTATGCAGTTTTGAAGGTATAGGAAATACAGATGGAATGAGAGAGCAGCACCGTCAGGTGTTGTTTTTTTGTGTTGTTACTGTTTCCACGAATCTTTTGCTTTAAAATGACGAAATTTGGCGATAAGAAGACGGTGACTGGGATGTATATTAATGCTATAATGAAGAAAAATAAGAAAAGGAGTAGAGAACTTATGAAGAATATGGGGAAAAAGATACGCTACATAGCATTTTTTATCGGAGTATGTGTCTTGCTTGCAGGATGTGGGAAGAAATTTGATGCCAGTGGTTATACCAAGGCAGTTTTGGATGTAAGTTATAAAAACGAAATTCAGAAGTATGTAGAATTAACAGGGGCGGATGAAAAGGAAGCGGATAAAATATTTGAAGATAATCTTCAAAACAACATGGATATAATGCTACAAGAATTTTCCGGCTATGAATTGCCGGATGAGTTGGAAGAAAAGTATCGAAAGTTGTTTAGCGATATGATGAAGCAAGTAAAATATACAGTTGCAGAGGCAAAAGAAGTAGAAAACAAAAATTTCACGGTAGATGTAAAAGTAGAGCCTATGTTAATCTTTAATGATACCTATCAGGAGCTTCAGAAACAGACAGAAGATTATGCTACTCAGGTTAGTAATGAAGTGATGAATGGAGCATCCTTACCGTCTGAGACAGATATGCAGACACATGTTTTTGAAATTTATCATGATATTTTGCGGAATTATCTGGATCAGGGGATGAAATACGGGGATCCGGAGACGATTACAGTACATGTAAACAAGGATGATAAAAATGTATATACTATTGCTGATGAAGACATTTCTAAAATAGATGGGAAAGTGATGGCAATGGATGTAATTGAACAATAAAAACAGAGTGCACCTGACTTTTTGGGTGCACTGTTTGTTTGTAAATGATGTTAGAAATAAAATATTTTGAATTGTAGAAAAAATTCAAAAATTTTCTTGACAAACAGAGGAATAACAGGTATACTTAACAAGTATTCAAGAGATACATCATATAGGGGATTGGTCAAATGGTATGATAGGGGTCTCCAAAACCTTTGGTGGGAGTTCGATTCTCTCATCCCCTGTTTAAAAAGATCGCGAAAAGCCTTAGAAATGGAGGTTTTACGGATCTCATCTATTACCGAAAATTAAGAGGTAATCAAAAAGGTAATCAAACAAATGTTTGGTTACTTTTTTTTCTGCAAAAATCATTTCTTTGTCTGTTTCTTTTCATTAAACAGCGTTCCGCAGGATGCCCCGAGCGACGGTTCCTAATAGGGCGGCGGGTCGGCGGGGCAAGCGTCTGATGTCATAATAGTTGTTGTTGGCGATAAATTTTAATAAAATAATTTTTCTAAAGATTCATTTCTTTTTTATTTGTTCTGCCTAATAAATAATCTGTTGAACACTTATAAAAATCGGCAAGAGCAATTAAGACTTGAGTAGGGACATCACGAGTTCCTAATTCATAATGTGATAAAGTTCGTTGACTAATATTCAAAATTTTAGCTAATTCTTTTTGCGTCATATCTAAATCTTCTCTCATATTTTTAATTCGTTCTAAATACATAATAGTCTCCTTTTGAAAATTATACTTTAGAACAAAATGGGCTATTGATATTTAGAACATAATGGACTAACCTATATATAATATTTTTTGATTCAAGTATTGCATTTAATTATCAGATTTTTGTGGAACATAAACCATTATATCTTCTACTTTACAATTTAAAATTTCACATAAAATATCAACGGTATGTGTAGAAATATTATTGTTGGCTCTTAATCTGGATAATTGTCCAGCTGATATACCATAGCTATGTATCAGCTGATATTGAGTTACCTCTTTATTTTTTAATGTATCCCATAGCGGTTTGTAAGAAATCATAGAAAACTCCTTTTTTACTTGAATCTTACCCGTTTAAGGACTATAATCATATTAGCCATAAGTGGCTAATATGCGGAAAGATAAAAAGTAGGAGGAAAAAAGAAATGAAGAAGAAATTTGTTGTTGCGTTGGTAGCTGCTATGTCTTTGACTGTTGCAGGAACGGGAACAGTATTTGCGATGGATAAAGTATCAACAATAGCAAGCGAAAAAGAGCATGTACATGGGGATAACTGTGAGTGGGTTGTAGACAAAGAAGCTTGGACAGAGGAAGTAGTACACCCAGCAGAAACAAAACAAGAATGGGTAGTAGACAAGGAAGCTTGGACAGAGAATATTCTGAAATACAAATGTGTATGCAATGGTTGCCATGCAGAATTTGCATCAGACGAAGAATGGGCAGCTCATGATAAAGCAGCAGCTATGAATGGTGATTTCTCTCATGGAAGTTACACTAATGTACCATACTATGAAACAGTAGAACATCCAGAAGAAGGTCACTATGAAACAGTAGTGGTAAAACCATCTTGGACAGAAACAGTAGAACACCCAGAAGAAGGTCACTGGGTATGCAATGGAGAACCGCAAGAGCCAGAACAGAAGCCAGAACAGCCAGAGAATCCAGAACAGAAGCCGGAACAGCCGGAAAACCCAGATCAGAAACCGGAGCAACCGGAGAATCCAGAACAGAAGCCGGAACAGCCGGAGAACCCAGATCAGAAGCCGGAACAGCCGGAGAACCCAGATCAGAAGCCAGAGCAACCGGAGAATCCAGATCAGAAGCCGGAACAGCCGGAGAACCCAGATCAGAAGCCGGAACAGCCGGAGAACCCAGATCAGAAGCCGGAACAGCCGGAGAATCCAGATGTAGAAACACCAGAAACACCGGATGCAGAGAATCCAGCAACACCGGAACAGAAGCCAGAAGCACCAACAACACCAGAAGCAAATAAGGAAAATGTTCAGACACAAGAAACAGAAACAAAGAAAGAGGGAACATCGCCAAAAACTGGTGACACATCTTCTGCACTTCCAGTCGCAGGAGCCGGACTTGCTTCACTCGGAGTTGCCCTTGCAACCATCTTAAAGAAACGGAAATAATTCAATAATTGAAATTGAGTAGGCAGATTATCTACCTACTCTTTTTATATGCAGAAATAAATTATATGTATTGTGCAAACTCTTTACGATCATTCATAACATCGTTATAAACCGTTAATAAAACTTTCATTTCTTCGATATAAGAATCAATTTTTTCTAAATTGTATTCATATGGTTTTTTCAAATATTTTGGATATGCACTTGCAATTTTTCCATCGTGAATCGCTCTTATGGTAGGCGCACTTTGGAATAAAATATTTACAAAATTTTCTGCTTTTGCTGATTCTAAAAAATAGTCTAACAGTTCATCTGAAATCAGTTTTTCCATGCTTTCTGCTTTTCCCATTTGTGGAAGCTTTATTCCCTCATCAACTAATTTCATAGCCGAATGGAGTCCAGACAAGTTTAAAGACTGAACTGAACGACAATTTAATATGCTCCAGTGTTCAAGAGCATCGACAATATCCGATTTACTGTAATGATTCATAAAAGAAGTACCGTCAAAAAGCGATTTCCAAAACTGTTCAAAATTTTTCTTATAAGAGATCGAAAGAACAAATGTATTTATAAAGGAGGATTCGAGCGATTTAATCGTACCTTTAGAAGTGATTGTACTTTCATCTTCTTCAATAACATTTTGTGATTTAAGGTAAAGTTTCCATAACAGTTCAATAGAAAGTTTTTCAAGAATTGACAGACTATCTTCTTCTGTTTTTTTATCTTCTCCTTTTGTCAAACGGCATTCGGCACTTCTGTATTGTGTCAGTACATGGGAGGCAGGTTTGATATGGTCGTAGATAGATTGGCATTGACAAAATTGCTGACAAAGAGTTGCCAGACATTCAAAATTTGAAGATACAGTTTTGACAAGGCTATTATCTGAATCGCCTAAATAGTTTCTAATTTCATCGTAATAGTGCATAGTGTATACCTCATTTCTTATGTTTTATTTTATTGTACTGAAATCATACGAAAAAAGAAAGGTATGGGGAAAATTTTCTTCTTTCGGGGTAGGGGGGAATGCCTTGCGGTACAATAAATCCTTTATGCGATATACTGACGTCATAAGATAAACGTTTGTCGAACAATGAAAGGAAAAAAACTGGCGCTGGTATAAGAACAATACCGATGAAAGACAAGCAAAAGAGAATATTGGATCTGGAAGAGATGGGAGCACGATTAAAAAAGTTAAGAGAGGATGCAAAAATGAGTCAAGAAAAACTCGCTGAATTATTAGATTGTAAACGATCAACAATTATAAATTATGAAAAAGGATATACAATTCTTCCGGTAGCTAGACTTGATCAGTATGTACAAAAATTTGGTGTTTCTGCTGATTTTATATTATATGGAGTAGACGAGGAACAAACAGAATCTTTAACAGAACAAATTCAGCGGATGGATAATTGTGGAAAAAAATTAGAAAAACTTATAGATAATCTATCACACAATGTATCATATAACGGGACAAATGTATAAGTAAAGGGGACGGCTTTTCAGAAAAAACATTGATATAATTTACTTATAAGCAGACGAGGAGGTGAACAGCAAATGCTGAATGTGAGGGTAAGATCGCCCACCTAATCAGAAAGTCCCCATCACAGAGGACTCTCTAATGTAACTGTAAACCGAATATGTGGTAACAGTTCTCTGACAAGAATATTATATCACATATTCTCTTATTGTGGGAGAGGATTATATGAGAAGAAGATTTCGAAATAGTTTGGTGTGTGTTTGTAACGTAAAGCATCGAAAGAAGGGAAGTGGGGTGATTGATGGTAAGACGATTGAGTGGGATGAGGCTGATCAGCTGATAGTTATTCCTTTGGAGTCACTAACTGGAAAAGCTATCAAATACTCTATTTTGCCTGAAAAATATCAAGAAATATCCAACAAACTGGAAGACGTTTCATGGGGCGCACTTGTCCAGTTGACTTTTTCAAATAAATTTGTGTCAGATGTGGAAATTCTTTCGGACTGGCTGACAGAGTTTTATAAAGAAGATTAAAGTGAATGTGCATACTGCCGTATGGTAGATAGTACCTAGTCGGCAGTGTGCAATCAACAATATGCAATAAGGAGGAAAAGTAAAGATGAAAGAATTTTTAAAAGAAATTTTTTCACAACGTAATAAAGGAGTTGAGAATTCTACTCTGCCAAAAGATACAGAAGTGGAAACTCAAACGAAAATGAGTTTAACAGATCGTTACAATACATGGTGGGAGCAGGAAAATGCAAAAGCATTTTTGCGGCAATATCCCGTATATGGTGCGCGGATATTTCCAGTAGGACAAACTTCTTTTTATGAAGTATGCTTCGGTGCTAGTTTGGACAAATTTTTCTTTTCTCATGGAAAATGGAGACATATCCAGAAAACGGAATCTTACAGTTCGTATCCAGAGATTTGTGTATCGTTTGTATGCGCAGATGTTTATGGATTAAAAGATACTTGGAATCGTAGAGACTTAAACCTGCGAGAGATTATTCTGATGGAGTTACAGCGTGCATTATTACAATACACGCGATCGAGAGGGGTAGATATTTCGAGGTGCTCTGATCGATGTGTTTCTGGCTTGTGGATGATAGGAAATACGCTGATTATGGAGGTTCCGGATTCAGCATTTTCATGTTGTCATCCAGGGTTAGTAGAAATATTGGCTTCAGATGATTATAAAGAAAGGAAAAAGCTTTTTGATTTGCACAATCGACTTTAAAGGTTGAAGAGAGAGGTTTCATGTCTGCTTTTTGAAGCTACTGTGGTAGCGGAGAAAAGCAGGCTAAGAAACCGAAAAGTTTATGGAATGTAGAGCAGAGAAAAAAGCCTTTAAATGTTGAAAATATAGTGTTTTCATGGTCTCAGGGCTTGTCAGAGACCATGTAGAAATGTAGAAAAAGGAGTGAAATACATATGAGAAAAAGAAAAACGAATCAAGGTAATCTTAGCATGAGACGGTGTGAGATCGTTAGTAATTTAGAATCAGAAGATGGAGAAAAGTTATTTGATATAGAACGAATGAAGCAAGTTTTAGAAGAAAAGTCCAAAACGTGTATAAAGGAGTTCTCCTATATTATACATGACAAAGATGTATATACAGAAGAAGATGAGCGAAAAAATGAAAAGTATAAATGTGGAGAATTAAAACCCAAACACATTCACTTGCTGTTGCGATTTTTTGAGAATCAACCTCAGAAACTTAAAAATATTGCAGGCTGGTTTCAAATTCCACCGAACTTTGTTTCTAAGATTCATAATCGGTGGGATAGCGCTGTGTTATATCAGATTCACGCTAATTGTCCAGAAAAATATCAATATGATATTAGTGAAGTTACTGCAAATTTTAAGATAGAAAATGTAATCAATAATTTTATGAAAAGAAATTCTATTGATTCCATTCTAATGGATATTTTAAACGGCGAAATTCCAGAATATCAAAGATCTGTGATACCGCCGTTGTTCCGTGTACATTATGCTCGAGAAATCAATGAAGCATTTCGATGCCGAGTTCAAAATTTACAAGAAACAGTAAAGAGTAGAAAAATGGAGTGTATTTATATTACCGGATCTTCGCAAGCCGGTAAGACTACGTTAGCTAAAAAAATTGCGGAAGAAAAAGGGCTTCCATATTATATCTCATCTAGTGGTACAGATTTTCTGGGGGAGTATGCTCTGGAACCGTGCGTTATCCTAGATGATATACGTCCGAGCTCTATCAATTTAAGTGAATTGCTTAAATTATTAGATAACAATACAGTCTCAGCAGTGAAAAGCAGGTATAAGAATAAGTGTCTTGCTAATTGTAAGCTATTGATAATAACAACTGTTTTAGATATTGAGACATTTTATCATAACGTGTTTTCAGAAGAAGATGAGCCGATGATTCAATTCAAAAGACGGTGCGGCACGCATTTGCGTATGAATAAAGAAAGGATTTACATTTCAAGATGGGATTCTTTAAAGAAAGAGTATACAGAAGAGACGGAATATCTCAATGATATTTTAGACAGATATATGCCGAAAGAAGATCAGACAGAGCAAGATGTTATCAATTATGTTTCAGAAACAATGCCTTTTTTAAAACAAGCAGATGAAAGTGAAAAAATGCATGGGTTTGAGATCATAGATGATTTAGAAAGTCCGTTTAAATAAGAGGAATCAAAATAAATATATCGTAGTAAGGAAAGGAGTAAATCAACGCCCACCGTATCGCAATGTAACGTTATCTAAAGCAGTTCAAATTTTTTCGGGCAGTAAGTTATTGATTTTAAAACAGCGTATGAATTAGCAATAATATGCAAAAAGAAGAAATTACAGAAGCAGAGTTATTGAATTATATTAAAAAAAGTGATAGCATTAAGTTAGATGAGATCCGTATAGAATATGAAATGAAGAAATATGAGGAATTATTAAGTAAACATTTATATGATATATGGAGAGGTAAAAATGGAAAATGGTATACTTATTTTCCAGATGAAGAAAAAGGGAGAGTTTTAAAGAAGAGGAATACAAGAGAAGAAATAGAAGACTTGATTGTTGCATTTTACAAGGAGAAAGAGGAAAATCCAACGGTTGAAGAAGTATTCAGACTATGGTTAAGCAAAAAGTTAGAATATAAAGAGATTCAAAAAGGAAGCGCAGACCGTTACGAAACAGATTTTGAAAGATTTCTTGTGAAAACGAATTTTGCTAGAAGACGAATGAAACAAATATCTGCTGATGAGTTAGAAGATTTTATCAGATTGCAAGTAGCGCAAAATGAATTGACCATGAAAGCATATTCTGGACTTAGAACAATTATTAGAGGTATTTGGATGTTCGCTAAAAAGAAAAAGTGGACAGATATATCTATATCACAATTTTTTGGAGATTTGGATATTTCAAGAAAAGCTTTTAAGAAAGTTGTTAAAGATGAGAAAAATGAGGTTTTTTCAGAAGATGAAATTCCAGTTATAGTAGACTATTTGAAAAAGAATCCTACTATTTGGAATTTGGGTGTTTTGCTTGTGTTACAGACGGGGGTTCGTGTTGGAGAACTATCAGCATTAAAACCGTGTGATTGGGATGGCAAAAATATTCTAAGAGTTCGGCGCACGGAGATTCGATATAAGAATGAAAAAGGGAAAAATATTGTAGACGTGAGAGAGTTTGCAAAGACAGAAGCAGGTATGCGAGATATTATTCTTTCAGATGGTGGAATAGAAACATTGAAGAAAATTCTTGAATTGAATCCAGACGGGGAATATCTTTTTGAAAATGAATCAGGAAAACGTATTCGTGGAAATACTTTCAATAAACGATTGGATATAGTGTTGAACAAAGTAGATTTGCATCATAGGTCTATCCATAAAGGGAGAAAAACATATGGTACAACACTAATAGACTCCGGCTGTGAAGACTCTTTGGTAATGAAGCAAATGGGACATACTACAATAGAAACAAGTCGTAAATATTATTACTATTCAAATAAGACAAAGGCACATCAAATTGAACAGATCAAGCGAGCGGTTAATATTTGAAAAGGTAATCAAAAAGTAATCAAAAGTAATCAAAAAACATGAAGAAAGAAGAGAGAAAAAACTTGAAGAAATAAAGGAATTTAAGCGGTTTTAATTCTAAAAAGGACAGGCTTCGATTCTCTCATCCCCTGTTCTTAGGAAGTCGTGAAAAGTTCTAGAAATAGAAGGTTTTACGGCTTTTATTTATTATCAAAAATATAGAGGCAATCAAAGTTCCTCTTGAACAGACCAACGATAAAAAGTTTTGACTTTTTTGAAAACTTGTGATAGAATTTGTAAGGTTAAAATAAAGTGTGAATGATAAGTACATTTGCACTTTTTTTATGCCTTGAGAACAAAAGAGTGAAAGATACAAAAGAGAGGAGAAGAATTTTGCTTACGATTACAGATTATGTGAAAGCAAAGACTTTGGAAGAAGCTTACGAATTGAACCAGGCGAGAAACAGCCGTGTAATGGGCGGAATGATGTGGATGCGTCTTGGAAATGCGAGAGTAAAGACAGTAATCGATCTGTCAGAGCTTGGTCTTGATCAGATTGAAGAGACAGACCATGTATTTAAAATCGGGGCGATGTGTACTTTGAGACAGCTGGAGTTACATCAGGGATTACGTGAAATGTATGGCGACGGAATTGCAGAGTGTGTCCGTCACATTGTTGGAGTGCAGTTTCGAAATCAGGCGACAGTCGGCGGAAGTATCTATGGAAGATTTGGATTTTCAGATGTACTGACGGCATTATTGGCTTTGGATACATTTGTGGAGTTGTATAATGGAGGAATTATCCGACTTTCGGAATTTGTAAATCGTAAAAAAGATAAGGATCTTCTTCTCTCTATTATAATAAGAAAAAGCAAGCGTTCCTTCCGCTATGATTCAGTACGGCAAACCAAAACAGATTTTCCGGTGATTGCATGTTCTGTTGTCACTGGAATGGTCAACGGAGTAGAGTCCTGGTACTTTTCAGTGGGAGCAAGACCGATGAAAGCAGCACTGTTGGAAAAGCAGTGGGAGATTCCGGCAGATATTTCGGAAGAAGAAATCCGGGAATATGCAAAAATAGTAGCTTCAGAATTTGAGTATGGAACCAATATGAGAGGAAGTGCAAAGTATCGTCAGCATCTGGCAGAGGTACTGATCTTCAGAGAAATGCGTTCAATCATCACGGAGGGAAGAGCATGGAAGTAAGGTTTAAATTAAATGGAAAACAGGTATCGGCAGAGGTATCCGGAGATACCATACTTCTGGATGTATTGAGAAATTTAGGATGCTACAGTGTGAAATGTGGATGTGAGACAACAAACTGCGGACTTTGTACAGTCTGGATCAATGGAAAATCCAGACTTTCCTGCTCGATTCTGGCAGCAGGGATAGAGGGGCAGGAAGTGACGACTCTGGAAGGGCTGAAAGAGGAAGCAGAAGAGTTTGGTGCGTTTCTTGCACAGGAAGGTGCAGAACAGTGTGGATTTTGCTCTCCGGGATTCATTATGAATGTGCTGGCAATGGTGCGTGAGTTGGAGAATCCGACAATTGAGGAGATCAAAGAATATTTATCCGGCAATCTGTGCAGATGTACCGGATATATGGGACAGCTTCGAGCAATCCGGAAATATATGGCAGTGAAAAAGCAGAGTGAGAAAGAGAAGGAGGTGCAGGCATGGGGAACAGAGTGGTAAGTCAGGCAATTCCCAAGGTAGATTATAAAGCGCTGGTGACAGGAAAAGCAGTGTATACCGACGATCTGGCTGCAAAAGACAGTCTTGTTGTCAAAGTACTCAGAAGTCCGTATGCACATGCACTGATTGAGGACATCAATCTGACAAGAGCAGAACTGGTTCCGGATATTGAATGTATTCTGACATACAAAGATTGTCCGGACAAGCGGTTTACGATGGCGGGACAAACATATCCGGAGCCGAGTCCTTATGACAGACTGATTCTGGATCAGAGAGTCCGTTTTGTAGGAGATGCAGTTGCGATCGTTGCCGGACGAACAAAAGAAGCGGTAAATAAGGCGTTAAAATTGATCAAAGTAAAGTATGAGGTATTAGAGCCTGTACTTGATTTTCATAAAGCCAAAGACAATCCGATTCTGGTGCATCCGGAAGAAAACTGGAAGAGTCTGTGTCCGGTAGGGGCAGACAACAAGAGAAATCTCTGTGCACATGACAGCTGTGAAGAGGGAGATATAGAAGCGGTTCTGGCAAACTGTGAGTATATCATTGATCAGGTGTATCATACAAAGGCAAACCAGCAGGCAATGATGGAAACATTCAGAACATATACATATCTGGATACGTATGGAAGACTGAATGTCCTTTCGTCCACACAGGTTCCGTTCCATGTACGGCGGATTCTTGCAAATGCATTGGATATTCCAAAGTCGAAGATTCGTGTAATCAAGCCAAGGATCGGGGGCGGTTTCGGGGCAAAACAGTCTGTTGTTTCAGAAGTTTATCCGGCACTGGTAACATGGAAAACGGGAAAACCGGCAAAGATGATTTTTACAAGAGAAGAATCTATGATTGCATCCTCTCCGCGGCATGAGATGGAGGTTCATGTCCGTCTTGGAGCTGATAAAGACGGAATTATTCAGGGAATCGATGTCTATACGCTTTCCAATACAGGAGCGTTTGGGGAACACGGACCGACAACAGTCGGACTTTCCGGTCACAAATCGATTCCTCTGTACGGGAAGGCGAAAGCATTCCGTTTTGCCTATGATGTGGTATACACGAATGTAATGTCAGCCGGTGCTTATCGTGGATATGGTGCAACACAGGGATTGTTTGCAGTAGAGTCTGCAGTCAATGAGCTGGCAGAAAAAATGAATATGGATCCGGTCACGCTGCGTGAGAAAAATATGGTTCGTCAGGGGCAGGTAATGCCTGCATATTACGGGGAGACGGCAAACAGCTGTGCCCTGGATAAGTGTATGGAAAAGGCAAAGCAGATGATGAACTGGGAAGAAAAATTCCCGAGTCGTGATATGGGAAATGGGAAAGTCAGAGGTGTCGGTGTGGCAATGGCAATGCAGGGATCAGGTATTTCCGCTGTAGATACAGCATCTGTTGGAATTAAAGTGAACGACGATGGATTCTACAGTCTCTTGATCGGTGCTTCAGATATGGGAACAGGGTGTGACACGATTTTGTCACAGATGGCAGCAGAATGTCTGGATTGTGAAATGGATGAGATCATTGTTCATGGAGTAGATACAGACTCTTCTCCTTATGATACAGGTTCCTATGCATCAAGTACTACATATGTGACAGGAATGGCAGTCGTACGTACCTGTGAAACACTAAAAGACAAACTTTGCGAAAAAGGTGCACAATATCTGGAATGTGACGTGGAGGATGTAGATTTTGACGGACAGCAGGTTGTGAACATTAAGACAGGAGCATCTATTTCCAGAGCAGAAATCGGAAATCGTGTCATGTGCAATAATGAGGACGCACTTTATGCAAGTGAGGCCTATAGTTCGCCGGTTTCTCCGCCGCCGTTTATGGTCGGAATGGCAGAAGTCGAGATTGATCGGGAAACAGGAGAACTGGAACTGATCGATTATGTGGCGGTCGTGGACTGTGGAACAGTGGTCAATCCAAGTCTGGCACGAGTACAGACAGAAGGGGGAATCGCCCAGGGAATCGGTATGGCAATGTATGAAGACATCGTATATAATGCAAAAGGAAAGAATTACAGCAATTCTTTTATGCAGTATAAAATTCCGAGTCGGCTTGACGTGGGAAATATCCGGGTAGAGTTTGAAAGCAGTTATGAACCGACCGGGCCGTTTGGGGCAAAATCGATCGGTGAGATTGTAATTAACACGCCATCGCCTGCGATTGCAAGCGCAGTCAGTCATGCGGTTGGGGTAAAAGTGAGAGAGCTTCCGATTACTTCTGAAAAAGTATACTGGGGAATGCGAAAAGAAATATAAACAAATCTCCGAATCTGGCGTTTCGTTAGATTCGGAGATTTGTTTATGTATTTATTTTTGGCAGAGTTGTTTTTGAAAAGCGATGCGTTTGGAACCATCTTCTACCAGAATGGTGCCACATTTTGTAAATCCAAGTTTTACAAGTAAATTTTGCATAACAAGATTTTCCTGATGTGTATCAATTTTCAAATTGTGACACTGGGAAAGTGCCCATTCCAGACAAAATGAAGCAGTTCCTTTCACAGTACCGGAAGAGGCAATTCGGTGTACAACGCCGTAGGGCTGCTCGTTGAGCCAATTTCCATCGTAGATCGTGCGGTAGGTATCATCTTCTTCAAAGGCATAATAGAAAACAGCAAGAATCGCATCCGAATCAACACATACATAAGCATGGCTGTGTTGGATATCATTCATAATGAGTGCATCACTGGGATAATTTGTTCCCCATTGAGAGGGATTGCCATGTTCTGCCATAAAAGAGCGTGCACGTTTGTAAATATGAGAAATTGTATCAAAATCTTCCATGGAAGCAAGTCTGATATTCATAGATCAAAATCCTTTCTTATAATATTTTTTATATTGTAAATGATAGGACAAAAAAAAGCAAATTTGGTTGACAAATAGTATGAAAAGAGATAAGATATAAATGTTAGATAACGGTATATTGGGCTTATATGCCTGATTTATACAGATAGGGAGTATAAATATAGGGCAGATTGCATTACAGAAGCTTAGAGAACAGGGGAAGGCACGGTATCACGTTATTTGAATCTATTTTACTATTTATTACCAAAGTATTTAGGAGGAGAGAACAATGTATAGGAAAAAGTTAATGCGTGCATGTTTGACAGGTATGATGGTTGTTTCTATCACAGCCTCAAATGTTGCACCGGTGTTTGCAGCAGAACCAGTGGCAGAGACACAGCAGGCAGGGGAAACAATGGAAGTTTCCGGTGAAATTAATTTCGCTGATGAAGAAGAGGGCAAGTACATTTTCGTGCCTTACAAAGAAAACATCTCAGTAGACGACTTTGGATTAAGTCTCGACGTAGTGAAAAAATATCTTCCAGAGGGATATGAGCTGGTAGATCCAGATGCTGAGTTTTTAATTGCAGGTGGAAATTTCGTTTATGCAGAAGTTAGAAAAGTGGCTGTAGTAAGTGCAACTGTTACTATCAATCCAAGCGAGGGCTATTTTGAAGGATATGATGGAGCAACAAATCTGGAAAATGCAGGGCTTCAGAATACAGATTACAAACTGGGATTTCTTCCAAAAGTACAGGCAAACAAAGGCTATGCATTTACAGGCTGGAAAGTAACAAATGAAGCAGGCGACGTGATTTATACATTAGATACTTCCGCAAGTGAGATTGCCTTCCCATATGGTGTGGCAGGACATTACACAGTAGAAGCAGTATTTGAGAAAGTTCCGGTGGAAGTATCTGCAACTGTCACAATCAATCCTGTGAAAGGATCTTTCGAAGGATATGACGGAGCAACAAATCTGGAAAATGCAGGACTTCAGGATACGGATTACACATTGGGATTCCTTCCAGAAGTAAAAGCAAACAAAGGATATGTATGGACAGGCTGGAAAGTGACAAATGGAGCAGGAGAAGTGATCTACACATTAGATACTTCTGCAACAGAGATCGCATTCCCGTATGGTGTGGCAGGACATTACACAGTAGAAGCTGTATTTGATAAAGTAAATGAAAATACAACAGCAACTGTAGTGATTGATCCGGCTTTGGGCTATTTTGAAGGATATGACGGAGCAACAGAACTGAGCAATGAGAATCTTCAGGATACAGATTACACACTGGGATTCCTTCCAACAGTCGTAGCAAATGACGGATATACATTTACGGGCTGGGAAGTAACAAACAATGCAGGAGAAGTTGTTTATACTTTGGATGCGACAGCAACATCAATTGTATTCCCGGTAACAGCAGATGATTATATCGTAAGAGCAACATTTGAGAAGAATGCAGTAGCATCAGCATCAGCAACTGTAGTAATCGATCCGGCTCTTGGATATTTCGAGGGATACGATGGAGCAACAGAGCTGAAGAATGAAAACCTTCAGGAAGCAGATTACACACTGGGATTCCTTCCGACAGTCGTAGCAGTGGATGGCTATACATTTACAGGTTGGGAAGTAACAAACAGTGCAGGAGAAGTAATCTACAGATTGGATACAGTAGCATCATCTATTATTTTCCCAATGAAAGCAGATGACTACACAGTAAGAGCGATGTTTGAAAAGAATGTGGCTGCACCTGTATCAGCAACTGTAATGATCGATCCAAACGAAGGATACTTTGAAGGATATGATGGAGCTTCAACATTAAATAATGAAAATCTTCAGGAAGCAGATTACACACTGGGATTCCTTCCAACAGTCGTAGCAAATGATGGCTATACATTTGTTGGCTGGGAAGTAACAAAGCAGTCTGGAGAAGTAATCTATACATTGGATACAACAGCAACATCAATTGTATTCCCATACGGTGTATCAGAAGATTACTATGTAAAAGCAATGTTTGAGAAAGCAGAGATTCCAGAAGTTCCGGAAACACCAGAGACTCCAGAGACTCCAAATAAACCAGAGACTCCAGAGACTCCAAATAAACCAGAGACTCCAGAGACTCCAAATAAACCAGAGACTCCAGAGACTCCAAATAAACCAGAGACTCCGGATAAAGAGGAAACAGGTAAAGAAAACGGCAAAAAGGAAGAGGCTAAAAAAGAGAATAAGAAAGAAAACTCTCCAAAGACTGGTGATGAAACAAATGCAGCAGCGGCAGCTCTGCCAGCAGGTATTAGCCTTGCAGCAATTCTTGCACTGTTAGTAAAAAAATTCAAATAATTTAAAGCGAATGTGCTTTTAAGGGCAAGCAAGAAGCATAGAATAGTTAAATATTTTGATGATTTTAAAAGGTGGAATTCTTTGGGATTCCACCTTTTTATAACGAAAAAGGAGAGTATCATATCGTGATCAAAAGAAAAAAATTAAGTATCGTATTGGTCTTTTTAATATGTATTGGGATGTTAAGTGGTTGTGGAGCGTCTGATGAATCGAAAAAACTAACGAAAGATGAAAAAGCATTTATAGAAGCAGTTCAGAAAGGATTACAGGACAGATGGGAAATCCAGAATGAAGAGGAGGAGAATGGAGATGATGTTGAAAAACAAAAAGAATTGCGTCAGCGATGTGTAAATACAGAACTCGGTGCAGTGGATCAGCATAGCGCACTGGAATTTAGCGATGAAGAATTTAAAAAAGCAGCTGCCGCTTATATTGTTGCATTAAAGTCTCAAAATGAGGCGTTGAAAGGAATGTACTCCGGGGATGAAAAGGCGGATGAAAACTGGAAGGCGGCAAGTAAGAAACGTGCAGTGTCACTTATTAAATTTGTGGATTACTATGATTTGAAAGTCGATAAAAAATACGATAAAAATATAGAAAAGATAAGAAAAGAGGCAAAATAAAAAGAAAATCAGATATCACAGTTTTCAGATTGTACTAAATCAAATACAAACGAGAATCATTCCTGTTTTATCTTGTCTTTCTTTTAACATAATGATATACTAAGGCTCGTAAGAAAGAGAAAAACAATTCATGTACATTGAAGGAGGATTTTAAACGATGGCACAGTTTGAACAGTGGTCAGGATTTAACGGAAGACTCTGGAAAGAAGAAGTTAACGTTCGTGACTTCATCCAGAACAACTACACACCATATGATGGTGATGAATCTTTCCTGGTTGGACCTACAGAGGCAACTGACAAATTATGGGGAGAGCTTCAGAAACTGCAGAAAGAAGAGCGTGCAAAAGGCGGCGTTCTGGATATGGAGACAGAAGTAGTTTCTGGACTGACAGCATATGGCCCGGGATATATTAACGAAGAAATGAAAGATTTAGAGCAGGTTGTTGGTCTTCAGACAGACAAACCGCTGAAGAGAGCATTTATGCCATATGGTGGTATTAAAATGGCTGAGCAGGCTTGCACAACATACGGATATGAGCCAAGCCCGAAACTGCACGAGATCTTCACAAAATATCATAAAACACACAATCAGGGAGTATTCGATATCTACACACCTGAGATGAAAAAAGCCCGTCACAGCAAGATCATCACAGGACTTCCGGACACATACGGAAGAGGACGTATCGTAGGTGACTACCGTCGTGTAGCTCTTTACGGAATCGATTACCTGATCGAGCAGAAACAGAATGATTTTATCGAAGGTGAAAGACACGGAATGAAAGGAACAGATTTCCGTCTTCGTGAAGAAATCGCTGATCAGATCAAAGCATTAAAAGAAATGAAAGAAATGGCTGCTGTTTACGGATTTGATATTTCCAAACCAGCTACAAACGCAAAAGAAGCTGTGCAGTGGCTGTACTTCGGATACCTTGCAGCAATCAAAACTCAGAATGGTGCTGCAATGAGCGTTGGACGTATTTCTACATTCCTTGACATTTATATTGAAAGAGACTTAAAGAACGGAACACTGACAGAGACAGAAGCTCAGGAACTGATCGACCACATCGTTATGAAGTTCAGAATGGTTAAATTCGCAAGAATTCCATCTTACAACGAGCTGTTCTCAGGAGACCCGGTATGGGCTACACTGGAAATGGGTGGTATCGGAATGGACGGACGTTCTATGGTAACAAAGAACGACTATCGTTTCCTTCATACACTGGAGAACATGGGACCTTCACCAGAGCCAAACCTGACAGTATTATATTCTTCTAATCTGCCAGAGAACTTCAAGAAATATTCTTCTTATATTTCTATCAAGACAAGTTCTGTACAGTACGAGAACGATGATGTAATGCGTCCGGTATGGGGAGATGACTATTCTATCTGCTGCTGCGTATCTGCAACACAGACAGGAAAAGAGATCCAGTTCTTCGGAGCACGTGCAAACCTTGCAAAATGTCTGCTTTACGCAATCAACGGTGGTGTTGATGAGAAGACAAAAACACAGGTTGCTCCAAAATACAGCCCAATCACATCAGAGTACCTTGACTATGATGAAGTAATGGACAAATATGACCAGATGATGGAATGGCTGTCTAAACTGTATGTAGATACATTGAACATGATTCACTACATGCACGACAAATACTACTATGAAGCAGCAGAGATGGCTCTGATCGATACAAACGTAAGACGTACATTCGCTACAGGTATCGCTGGATTCTCTCACGTAGTAGACTCTTTGAGTGCGATCAAATATGCAAAAGTTAAAGTAATCCGCGACGAAAACGGACTTGCTGTTGACTACGAGACAGAGGGAGACTTCCCAAGATACGGTAACGATGATGACCGTGCTGACGAGATCGCTGTATGGCTGTTAAGAACATTCATGAGCAAACTGAAAAAATGCCACACATACAGAGACTCTGAGCCAACAACATCTATCCTTACAATTACATCTAACGTTGTATATGGTAAGGCTACAGGATCTCTTCCAGACGGAAGAAAAGCTGGGGAACCACTTTCACCAGGAGCAAACCCATCATACGGTGCAGAGCAGAATGGTCTGTTAGCATCCCTGAACTCAGTTGCAAAACTTCCATACGAAGAAGCGCTGGACGGAATTTCTAATACACAGACAATCAGCCCTGGAGCACTTGGACATGATGACGATGAGAGAAAAGTAAATCTGGCTAACGTAATGGACGGATACTTCGATCAGGGAGCACATCACCTGAACGTAAACGTATTCGGAACAGAAAAACTCATCGATGCTATGGAGCACCCAGAGAAAGAAGAATATGCAAACTTCACAATCCGTGTATCAGGATACGCTGTTAAATTCATCGACCTGACACGTGAGCAGCAGTTAGACGTAATTGCAAGAACATGCCATAAAGCACTGTAATTTGTAATTCACAGGGACGTAGTACAAACAGGATGCTACGTCCCTTTTTAAATATCAAGAGAAAGGGAATCAAGCAAATGAAAGGATATATACACTCAACAGAGAGTTTTGGATCCGTAGACGGACCGGGAGTCCGTTTTCTTATTTTTGTGAGCGGATGTCCAATGCGCTGTCAGTTCTGCCATAATCCGGATACATGGAGTATGAAGACAGGAACGCAGATGTCAGCAGATGAATTGTTGGACAAAGCATGGAAATACCGCAGTTATTGGGGAAAATCCGGTGGAATTACAGTCAGCGGAGGCGAGCCGCTTTTGCAGATCGACTTTTTATTGGAATTGTTTAAGAAAGCAAAAGAAAAAGGAATCTACACAACAATCGATACAAGTGGAGCACCTTTTACAAGAGAAGAACCGTTTTTTAGTAAGTTTGAGGAACTGATGAAATATACAGATCTGCTTCTTTTGGATATCAAACATATTGACGATGAGCAGCACAAGATTTTGACAGGTCATACGAATCAGAATATTCTGGATCTGGCGAGATATTTAAGTGACATCAATAAACCGGTGTGGATTCGTCACGTACTGGTTCCGGAGAGAAGTGATAATGATGAATATCTGAAAAAGCTGGATGCATTCATTCAGACACTCTCCAATGTAGAGAAAGTGGAAGTACTTCCGTACCATACATTGGGAGAGTATAAGTGGAAAGAACTGGGCATGGAATATCCGCTGGAGGGGATCGAGCCTCCGACAGAAGAGCGGATCCGCAATGCGAATGAATTGCTTCATACAGGAAAATAAAAAAGAAATCGCTCATCATCCGCCTGAGATGATGAGCGATACTTTTTATGCATTATTCTGTTTCAACAAATGCGTCTTTTCCAAGTCCGCACAGTGGACATAACCAGTCTTCCGGGATATCTTCAAAAGCTGTTCCAGCCTCTACACCGTTGTCTGGATCGCCTACTTCAGGATCATAAATGTATCCACATGCTTCACATAAATATTTTTTCATAAAAATAGTCCTCCTTTAATTTTTAACGAAAGCATTTAACATATGTATTATAACCAAAACAAAACGATAAGTCTACTAAAAAATAGAAATTTGTAATTAATTATAATAATAGTAATTGTTATTGATATAAGAAGAGCTAATAAAATAATGAAACAGTAACAGAATGGAGTAATAGGAGCATGGTAAATAGAAAACAATATTGACATCCATACAGGCTGTCCATATAATATAATTAGTAGTTGTATCAAAGGGTTCTGGTTGTTGCAGGACCCTTTCTTATATTCTGGAGGGAGAAATTTATTATGAATAAAAAAGAAGTATTAGAAATCCGTAAGCAGTTTACACCGGCAAATTGTGCGATCACAAGAATTGCTGGCTGCTATGTGGATCATGAGAAAAATAAAAAGATGGAATCAAAATCGGCATTTTTATCTTTGCCTGAGGAAGAGGCGTTTAAATATTTTGACATTTTTAAAAAGACACTTTCCGGGACGATGGGGAAAAATATGTTGAATATGGAATTCCCGATCGACCAGGAGATGCCAGGCGGGACACAGGAATTTTTAATGAAACTAAAAGCCAGTAAGCTGGAAGATGACATGCTCCTGGAAGAATTTTATGACAAAGTAATCGCTACATATGAGTATGCGGAGAATTATTATATTATTTTAATCCATGCAATGTATGATGTGCCGGGCAGATCGTCTGACAATATGGAGATGTTTGACGCATCCGATGAAGTGTATGAGTATTTGGTGTGCAGTATCTGTCCGGTTTCGTTGTCAAAGGCAGGATTAAGTTACAATGCAGAGAGCAATTGTATTCAGGATCGTATCCGGGACTGGGTGGTAGATATGCCGGACAAGGGATTTTTGTTTCCGGCTTTTAATGACAGAAGCACGGATATTCATGGAGTACTCTATTATACGAAGAAATCAGAGGATTTGCAGCCGGAGTTGATTGAGCAGCTGCTGGGAGCAAGGATGCCGATGTCAGCCAACACGCAGAAGGAGACATTTCAGATGCTGATCGAGGATACTCTGGGAGAAGACGGAGATTATGAGACGATCCGCAATATCCATGATACTTTGAATGACATGATTGAGGAACATAAAGAAGAACCGGAACCGCTGCAGTTGGATAAGACCGATGTACGCAAGGTATTTGAAAAGAGCGGCGTTTCTTCGGAAAAAATGGAGTGTTTTGATCAAAATTATGAAGAGACAGCAGGGGAAAAGACTTCTCTTCTTGCAACCAATATTACGGAGACAAAAAAGTTTCAGATTGAAACGCCGGATATTGTGATTAAAGTCAATCCGGAACGGGCGGATCTGATCGAAACGAGAGTGATAGATGGAAGGCAGTGTCTGGTCATTGCTGTAGATGATCATATTGAAGTTAATGGAGTAAATGTAAGGACTCTGAAGCGCAAAAAAAGCACAGAAGAAGAGGAATAAAATAGAACATAACGGGATTTTTATCTGGCGGTCTCAGATGTTGATCAGAGACTGCTTTTTTACGAAATGAAAATAATTAAATATCTAACTAGTTTATTGGCATAAATATTAAAAAAATGTGAAAAATTATATTAATGCTTGATTTTTTTGGAAGATAATACTAATATATCGATTAGATATCTAACTAATTAAAAAGGAGGTATAGCAATGCGCTGTGATCTGGATAAGGTTCCAAGTGTCGGACTCTTTGGGATGGTGGTTCATCAGGGCGGACTGCGGGCACAGAAGATGTTTGACAAGTATGGGCTGAATAAGAGTCAGGCAGGCATCCTGTTTATGCTGCATCATGAGGAAGCTGTTTCTCAAAAGCCTCTTTCTCAGAAGGAGCTGGCAAAAAAGCTGAATGTGACGGCGCCGTCTATTACATCTGCGATTCAGAAGATGGAGAAGGCTGGATTTATCAAACGACAGCCGGACGAAAAGGATCAAAGGATCATGCGTCTGTATCTGGATGAAAAGGGAAAGGCTTGCATTGAACATGTAAAGGAAGTAGCCATGCAGATGGATGAAATCATGTTCCGAGGCATCAGTCAGGAAGAGAAGCTTCTTTTGCGAAGAATTATGATTCAGATTTTTGACAACTTAAAAGAAGAACCAAGGTTTCATACATCAGGAGAAAGTAAAACAGAGAGATAAGGCAGGAAAGGAGAGCGTATGAAAAATTTATTTAAATTTATCGGACATTACTGGAAAGCGGTCATCGCGATTGTTGCGATACTGGCAGTACAGGCTTATTGTGACCTGTCACTTCCGGCTTATACATCCGATATTGTCAACGTGGGAATCCAGCAAGGCGGAATTGAAGATAAAGTGCCGGCTGCGATTTCAGAAGAAGAGTGGAATAAGGTGATGTTGTTTGTATCACAAAAGGACCAGGACACGGTGAAGGATGCATATGAAAAAGACGAGAGTTCTTATGATAAGACCGCCTTCGTTTTGAAGGATTTCGTCAAGGAAGATGAGACAGCGCTGAAGAAAGTAGAAGATGTTTTAGCGCTTCCGATGATGGTAACTTCCGGTTTTGAGTCCGGAAGCAAGCAGACTCAGAAAATGGAGAAGAAACTGAAAAAACAGATTCCAAAGGAGATGCTCACAGAAGATACTACGGTGTTTGATATTTTACAGATGATGCCGCAGGAATCCAGAGAGGAACTGGTAAAAGAGATCAAAAAAGAAATGAAAGACATGCCGGATATGATTCTGGAGCAGGCAGCAGTAAGTTATGCAAGGAATGCATATCAGGATCTGGGTATGGATGTAGATCAGATGCAGTATCACTATCTGTTTACTACGGGCGGTAAGATGATCGCACTTGCGTTTCTTGGAATGGCAGCCAGTGTTTTAGTCTGTTATCTGGCTTCACGGGTGGGAGCAAGAGTCGGACGGGATCTCAGAGGAAGAGTGTTCCGAAAGGTAGTTGGATTTTCCAACAACGAATTTGATCATTTTTCGACTGCATCATTGATTACAAGGAGTACCAATGATATTCAGCAGGTACAGTTTTTGGCAGTTATGGTTCTGCGAATGGTATTGTATGCACCGATTCTCGCGTTGGGCGGTGTTTATAAGGTATTTCAGACCAATGTTTCAATGTCCTGGATCATTGCACTTGCGGTGATTTTGATCTTTTGTGTGGTGTTGGTGCTGTTTGTTGCGGCAATGCCAAAGTTCAAAACATTGCAGAAACTGGTAGACAGGCTGAATCTGGTGACAAGAGAAATTCTGACCGGGCTTTCAGTGATTCGAGCATTCAGTACAGAAAAGCATGAAGAAGAGCGGTTCGACACAGCTAACAAAAACCTGACGAGAACGAATTTGTTTGTTAACCGTGCGATGACATTTATGATGCCGACGATGATTCTGATCATGAATGGTGTTTCTGTTCTGATCGTATGGAACGGGGCACATGGAATCAGTGACGGTCAGATGCAGGTTGGAGATATGATAGCATTTATTCAGTATACGATGCAGATTATTATGGGATTCCTGATGATCTGTATGATTTCGATCATGCTTCCAAGAGCGGGAGTGTCTGCAGATCGTATTCAGGAAATTCTGACAAGTGAGACGGTGATCGATGATCCGAAAGAAGCAAAGGCATTCTGTAAAGAAGAAGCAGGTGTCCTGAAGTTTGATCATGTGTCATTCCGTTATCCGGGAGCAGACGAAGATGTACTCCATGATATTCATTTTACGGCAAGGCCGGGAGAGACGACAGCGATTATCGGAAGTACCGGAAGCGGAAAATCCACACTGGTCAATCTGATCCCGCGATTTTATGATGTGACGGAAGGAACGATCACCCTGGATGGTGTGGATATCAGAGAAGTATCCCAGCATACGCTGCGTGATAAGATTGGATATGTTCCGCAGAAAGGTGTTCTGTTTTCCGGAGATATTGCTTCCAATATTTTGTTTGGAAATCCGGATGGAGGAGAAGCTGTGATGAAGGAAGCAGCACAGATCGCACAGGCGGAAGAGTTTATCGAAGCAAAATCAGAGAAATATCACAGTCATATAGCACAGGGCGGTTCGAATGTATCAGGAGGACAGAAGCAGAGGCTTTCCATTGCAAGAGCAATTGCAAAACGTCCAGAATTGTTTATTTTTGATGACAGCTTTTCGGCGCTTGACTATAAGACAGATGTTGCACTTAGAAAAGCGTTGAAGAAAAAGACTGCACAGAGCACGGTGCTGATCGTAGCACAGCGTATCAGCACAATCCTTCATGCAGAGCAGATTATTGTATTAGATGAAGGAAAGATCGCCGGAATCGGAACGCATAGAGAACTTTTGGATTCGTGTGAAGTGTATCGTCAGATTGCGGCTTCACAACTTTCTGAGGAAGAGTTAGATTTGAACGGAAAGGGGGCAGAGGCAAATGCCTAGACATGGACATATGGGGCCGGGCGGCGCCAATGAGAAAGCAAAAGACTTTAAGGGAACGCTGAAAAAGCTTCTTCATTATATGAGTGTCTTTAAAGTACAGATGGCATTTATTGTGATTTTTGCAATCTGTGGAACCGTTTTTGATATTGTAGGACCGAAGATTTTAGGAAAGGCCACAACAGAGATTTATAATGGTCTGGTCAGTAAAGTGTCAGGCGGCAGTGGAATGGACTTTGGGAGAATTGGGCAGATTCTTCTGATGACATTGGGATTATATCTGATCAGCGCATTGTGTTCGTTTATCCAGGGCTATCTGATGACGGGAGTTTCCCAGAAAACAACATACCGTTTGCGTAAGGAGATTTCCGAGAAGATCAATCGGATGCCGATGAATTATTTTGATACAAAGCCGGTCGGAGAAGTACTCTCCAGAGTGACCAATGATATTGATACGCTGGGACAGAGTCTGAACCAGAGTGCGACACAGATGATCACGTCCGTGACAACATTGATCGGAGTACTGGCAATGATGCTTTCCATCAGCCCGGTGATGACATTGGCGACGCTGGTAATCCTGCCGGTCTCTATGATCCTGATTTCATTTGTGATGAAGCATTCACAGAAATATTTCCGCGGACAGCAGGAATATCTGGGAAATGTGAATGGGCAGGTGGAAGAAATCTACAGTGGACATAATATCATCAAAGCCTTCAATAAAGAGGAAGATGTGATTCGTGAGTTTGATACAACCAATGACAGGCTTTATGATTCCGCATGGCGTTCTCAGTTTTTTTCCGGGATGATGATGCCGATCATGCAGTTTATCGGAAATCTCGGATATGTGGTGGTTGCGATTCTGGGAGGATTTCTGGCGATCAGAAAGACAATTGAAGTAGGAGATATTCAGTCTTTTATTCAGTATGTGAAACGTTTTACACAGCCGATCCAGCAGATCGCACAGGTTGCGAACATGCTGCAGATGACGGCGGCGGCGTCCGAGAGAGTGTTTGAATTCCTGGAGGAAGAAGAGGAAGATCAGACTGTGGAGCATCCGGTATCGGTAGAAAATCTGGAAGGAAATGTAAGTTTTGATCATGTTCATTTTGGATACAATGCGGATAAGATCATTGTCAATGACTTCTCAGCAGAAGTAAAAGAGGGGCAGAAAATTGCAATTGTAGGGCCGACCGGAGCAGGAAAGACGACGATGATCAAGCTTCTGATGCGGTTCTACGATGTGAACAGCGGTGCCATCAAGATCGACGGACATGACGTCAGGGATTTCAACAGAAGTGAACTGCGTGAGATGTTCGGAATGGTGCTGCAGGATACCTGGCTGTTCAATGGAAGTATCCGGGACAATATCAAATACGGAAAACTGGATGCAACGGATGAAGAAGTGATCCAGGCAGCCAAGGCAGCTCATGTGCATCAGTTTGTGAAGACACTTCCGGGCGGATATGATATGGAACTGAATGAAGAAGCAAACAATGTGTCTCAGGGACAGAAACAGCTGTTGACGATCGCGAGGGCAATTCTGGCAGATCCGAAGATCCTGATTCTGGATGAGGCGACAAGTTCTGTAGATACAAGGACAGAGGTATTGATCCAGAAGGCCATGGATAACCTGATGAAGGGACGTACCAGCTTTGTAATCGCTCATCGTCTGTCAACGATCCGGGATGCAGATATGATCCTTGTTATGAAAGACGGAGATATCGTAGAGCAGGGAAATCACGAAGAACTTCTGGCAAAAGGCGGATTCTATGCGGATCTGTATAACTCACAGTTTGAGAAAACAACGGAGGTGGCATAATATAAGAACCGGCAGGAGAGGAGACTTTCCTGTCGGTTTTGTGTTTCGTGAAAAAATATGTTATACTAAAAAATATGACAAAAAAGGGGGCAAAAGAGTATGCCGTTGACACATTTTGATGCGGAGGGAAAAGCCCGCATGGTAGACGTGACAGAGAAAAAAGAGACGGTAAGAGAAGCAACAGCAACCGGAAAGATCAAAGTCAGCCGGGACGTGTATGATGCGATTGAAGCCGGAACGGTCGGAAAAGGCGATGTGCTTTCTGTGGCGACCACAGCCGGGATCATGGGTGTGAAACGGACGGCGGATCTGATTCCGATGTGTCATATCCTGCCGATCACGAACTGTAAGATCCGTTTTGAAAAGGATCCTAAAAATCTGGAGATCACCTGCTTTTGTACGGTAAAAGTGACCGGAAAGACCGGAGTGGAGATGGAGGCGCTGACAGGTGTCAGTGTGGCGCTTCTGACGATTTATGATATGTGTAAGGCTCTGGATAAATTTATGGAAATACAGGATATTTATCTTTGTAAAAAGACCGGAGGAAAGAGCGGAGAGATCGTAAATCCGAGGATGGAAGACAGAGGAGAAGTGGGAAGATGAAGGCAGCAGTTGTGACATTGAGCGACAGGGGATTCCGAAACGAACGGGAAGATAAAAGCGGAGAGCTGGTACAGATGATGTTGAAAGAAGCCGGATATGAAGTGGCGGAATACAGGTTACTTCCGGATGAGCAGGCGCAGATTGAGACGGTATTAAAAGAGTTGAGTGATGAGAAAGAGATGGATCTGATCCTCACGACAGGAGGAACCGGGTTTTCGCAAAGAGACTGTACACCGGAAGCAACGCTGAATGTAGCTACCAGAAATGCGCCGGGGATTGCAGAAGCAATGCGGTATGCGTCACTGGCTATTACCCCCAGAGCGATGTTGAGCCGCGGGGCATCGGTGATTCGAAATCAGACACTGATCATTAACCTTCCGGGTAGTCCGAAAGCGGTGAAAGAAAATCTGGAGTATATTTTGCCTACACTGTCACATGGACTGGAAATTTTAAAAGGAGTGACAGGAGAATGCGGGATCAGTTTGAAAGAAACATAAATTATATGAGAGTGTCTGTCACGGACCGATGTAATCTGCGCTGCGTGTATTGCATGCCAAAAGATGGCGTTCAGCAGATTTCTCACGATGAGATCCTTACGTTTGATGAGATCGCAAGGGTGTGCCGGATCGGGGCAGAACTTGGGATTTCCAGGATCAAGCTGACAGGCGGCGAACCGCTGGTGCGAAAGGGGATTGAAGACCTTGCAGAGATGATTTGCCGGATTCCGGGAATCGAGCAGGTGACGCTGACGACAAACGGAATCCTGTTAAAAGACAAATTGCCTGCATTCAAAAAGGCTGGAATTTCTGCGGTTAACATCAGTCTCGATACGATGGACAGAGCGCAGTACCAGGAATTGACAGGAAAGGACTGTTTGTTGCAGGTAATGGAGGGCATTCGGGCGGCACTGGAGCAGGGGATGCGTGTGAAAATAAACTGCGTGGCGCTGAATGAATGTAATGAGTCTCAGTGGGGAAAGCTTGCAGCATTGGCAAAAGAGTATCCGCTGGATGTGCGTTTTATTGAAATGATGCCGATTGGTCTTGGAAAAGCTTATCAGGGAAGTATGCAGGAAGTGATACAGAAGAACCTGGAAAACATATATGGTGCAGCAAAGCCGGATTCAGGGGCAGTGCGTGGAAATGGTCCGGCAGTATACTGGGAGTTTCCTGGGTTTCAGGGAAAGATTGGATTTATCAGTGCGATCTCCCATAAGTTCTGCAAAGACTGCAACCGGATTCGGATGACGGCTGAAGGTTTTGTGAAACCCTGTTTGCAGTTCGCACAGGGAGTGGATATGAGATCCCTTTTAAGAGGGCAGACGGATGATGAAGAACTGAAGCAGGTATTCGAGCAGTTGATTTATGAAAAGCCGCGCTGCCATCAGTTTGAAACAGAAAAAGCGGACGAAAGTCTCGAACAGCGCGAGATGTCAAAAATCGGAGGATAGGTTGAAATGGGAATTGTAAGAGCAGTGTGTACGAGCCCGGCAAAGGGAACGCAGAAGACGAACGTGAAAAGTGCGGAATTTATAGAAGATTTTGGAATCAAAGAGGATGCCCATGCGGGAAAGTGGCATCGTCAGATCAGTCTTCTTTCCTATGAAAAGATCGAGGCGTTTCGGGCAAGAGGAGCAGAGGTTGCAGATGGTGCATTTGGAGAAAATCTGGTGGTAGAGGGATTTGACTTTAAAAATCTTCCGGTGGGAACCAGGTTTCAGTGCAATGAAGTTATTTTAGAGATGACACAGATTGGAAAGGAATGTCATCACGGATGTGAGATTTTTCAGAAGATGGGAGACTGTATCATGCCAAGAGAAGGTGTATTTGCAAGGGTCATCCACGGCGGACGGATTTCCTGCGGGGATGAGATGTACATGTTGGGTCAAGGAGAGCAGTAACCATTTCGATATGAAGTGAGAGAAGATTTTCTTGCAGAAATAAAGGAAACGTAATATAGTGTAAAAAGCAAAAGTAAACGGAGGAACAAACATGAAATGGAATAAATTTCGTCTGACAACAACAACAGAGGCGGAGGATATTGTCAGCAGTATGCTTATGGATCTGGGAATCCAGGGGGTCGAGATTGAAGATAAAGTTCCGCTGACACAGTCGGATAAAGAGCAGATGTTCGTTGATATCCTGCCGGAGACAGAGGCAGATGACGGTGTGGCATACCTGAGTTTTTATCTGGAGGAGGATGAAGATAAAGAGAAGGTACTTGCTGATGTGCGTGCAGAATTACAGGATATGGCATCCTATTTGAACGTGGGTGCGTGTACGATCGAAGAGTCTCAGACAGAGGATGTGGACTGGGTAAATAACTGGAAGCAGTATTTTCATCAGTTCTATGTGGATGACATTCTGATCATCCCATCCTGGGAGGAAGTAAAGCCGGAAGACAGTGATAAAATGGTGATCCATATCGATCCGGGGACTGCATTCGGAACAGGAATGCATGAGACAACCCAGCTTTGTATCCGGCAGATCCGCAAATATACAACGCCGGAGACAACAATCCTTGATGTGGGATGCGGAAGCGGTATTCTGGGAATGCTGGCTTTGAAATTCGGCGCAAAATATTCCGTTGGAACAGATCTGGATCCATGTGCGATCGAGGCAACTTATGAGAACATGGAAGTCAACGGAATCAGTAAAGAGATGTACGAAGTGATGATCGGAAATATCATTGATGACAAAGACGTGCAGGACAAAGTTGGTTATGGAAAATATGACATTGTCGTTGCAAATATTCTGGCAGATGTTTTGGTCGCACTGACACCGGTGATCGTGGATCAGCTCAAAGACGGTGGAATCTACATCACCAGCGGAATTATTGATGACAAAGAAGAGACAGTGGTAGAGGCAGTTAAAGCAGCAGGTCTGGAAGTCCTGGAAGTGACGTATCAGGGCGAGTGGGTTTCTGTGACGGCGAGAAAGAACGGATAAGGAAGGATTAAGATCCATGCAGAATTTTTTTGTATATGACTCTCAGGTGCAGGGGGAAAACATTTATATAGAGGGAACCGATGTAAACCACATCGTACATGTTCTTCGTATGAAGGTTGGAGAGGAAGTCAGTGTACACGATGATGTGAACCGGAAATACCTGTGCCGGATCGAGAAACTGCTGGAAGAAAGAGTGGTGCTTTCTATTGTGGAGCAGCAGGAATCGGACACGGAACTTTCCTGCCCGATCTATCTGTTCCAGGGTCTTCCAAAGGGAGATAAGATGGAATGGATCATTCAGAAGTGTGTAGAGCTTGGCGTACATGCAATCGTGCCGGTCGCGACGAAGCGGGCGGTTGTAAAGCTGGACGAGAAGAAAGCGCAGAAAAAAGTGAACAGATGGAATGCCATCGCAGAGAGTGCGGCGAAGCAGTCCGGAAGAGGGATCGTTCCGGAAGTACTTCCGGTGATGAAATGGAAGGAGGCGCTGGAATACGCGCGTCAGCTGGATGTTAAGATGATCCCTTATGAGAAGGCAGCAGGGATAAACGCGACAAAGCAGCTGATCGGCTCTGTTTCTTTTGGACAGTCAGTCGGGATTTTTATCGGTCCGGAAGGCGGCTTTGAAGAGGCAGAAGTGGAAGCTGCAAAAGCGATGGGAGCAGTCCCGGTGACTCTGGGAAAAAGGATCTTACGAACAGAGACGGCCGGAATGACGATCCTGTCAATTCTGATGTATCATCTGGAAAGAGAGTAACATAGTTTAATATTGAGAAGAAGTGAAAAGGAAGGTATCATGGAAGTATATTTGGACAATTCGGCGACTACCAGATGTTACACAGAGGTGGGAGAACTGGTATATAAAGTGATGTGTCAGGACTATGGAAATCCGTCTTCCATGCACCGTAAAGGTGTGGATGCGGAGCATTATATCAAGGATGCAAAAGAAATTCTGGCAAAAATTCTGAAGGTCAATGCAAAAGAAATTTATTTTACGTCCGGCGGTACAGAAAGTGACAATCTGGCGATCATTGGAACAGCAAAAGCAAACAAAAGAAGAGGAAATCATCTGATCACATCATCTATTGAGCATCCGGCGATTTTGAATACGATGCGTTATCTGGAAGAGGAAGAAGGCTTTCGTGTGACCTATCTTCCGGTGGACAGCATGGGACGCATCAAGCTGGAAGCTCTGAAAGAGGCGTTGTGTGACGAGACAATTCTGGTTTCCGTCATGTATGTGAATAACGAAGTAGGAGCAGTGCAGCCGATCGATGAAGCTGTCCGGATCGTGAAGGAATATAATCCGGATATTCTGTTCCATTCGGATGCCGTGCAGGGATTCGGAAAGTATAAGATTTATCCGAAGCGTCAGAAGATTGATCTGCTGACAGGAAGCGGACATAAGATCCACGGACCGAAAGGAACTGGATTTTTATATGTCAGTGAGAAAGTTAAGATCAAACCAATCGTGTTTGGCGGAGAACAGCAGAAAAATGTCCGTTCCGGTACAGAGAACGTTCCGGGGATTGCAGGACTCGGGTTAGCGGCAAAGATGATCTACCATGATCTGGATATGAAGACTGCACTGATGCGGGAACTCAAAGAGTATTTTATTGAAGGAATCGCGAAGATTGAAAATACAACCGTTCACGGGATGACCGATGAAAACAGTGCACCGCATATCATCAGTGTGGGATTTGCAGGGATTCGAAGTGAAGTGCTTCTGCATACGCTGGAAGAGAAAGGAATTTACGTATCCTCAGGTTCTGCATGTGCGTCCAACCATCCGGCAATCAGCGGGGTGTTAAAGGGCATCGGAGCCGGAAAAGAGTATCTGGATGCGACGATCCGTTTCAGCATGTCTGAATTTACAACCAGAGAAGAAATTGACTATACATTGGAAACGCTATATAATTGTGTACCGATGCTGAGAAGATATACAAGACATTGATGCTTGATAAAGAGTCCAAAAGAAAAGGATAAATAAAGGAGAATATCATGAGATTTCATTCATTTTTGATTAAATACGGAGAAATCGGGATCAAAGGAAAGAACCGGTATCTGTTTGAAGACGCTCTGGTGCGTCAGATCCGTTTTGCATTGAAGGATGTGGACGGAGAATTTAATGTACACAAAGCACAGGGGAGAGTGTATGTGGACTGTGAAGGCGAATACGATTACGAAGAGACTGTGGAAAGTTTGAAACGAGTGTTTGGTATCGTAGGAATCTGCCCGGTTGTGCGTCTGCAGGACAATGGATTTGAACAGCTGAAAAAAGATGTGGAAAAATATATCGGAGAAGTGTACCCTGAGAAAAACCAGACATTTAAGATTGAAGCAAGAAGAAGCAGAAAGTCTTATCCGTTGAATTCTATGGAATTGAACTGTGAGTTGGGCGGTGTGATCCTGGATGCGTACCCGGAGATGAAAGTAGACGTACACAATCCGCAGATTCGTCTGAATGTGGAAGTACGGGAAGAGATTTATCTGTACTCAGAGATTATTCCGGGGCCGGGCGGAATGCCGGTAGGAACTAACGGAAGTGCCATGCTCCTGCTCTCCGGTGGTATCGACAGCCCGGTTGCCGGATATATGATCGCAAAACGCGGTGTCGCTCTGGAAGCAACGTATTTCCATGCACCACCGTATACGAGTGAACGTGCAAAAGAAAAAGTGGTGGATCTGGCAAGACTGGTTTCCAGGTATTCCGGCCCGATCAAGCTCAACGTAGTCAACTTTACAGACATTCAGCTGTATATCTATGAGAAGTGTCCGCATGAAGAACTGACGATTATTATGCGAAGATACATGATGAAGATCGCAGAGCATTTTGCAAAACAGGATGGCTGCCTGGGACTGATCACCGGAGAAAGTATCGGACAGGTTGCGAGCCAGACGATGCAGAGCCTTATGGCAACCAATGCGGCATGTACGCTTCCGGTCTACCGTCCGCTGATTGGATTTGATAAAAAAGAAATCGTGGATATTTCTGAAAAGATTGATACGTACGAGACATCAATCCAGCCGTATGAAGACTGCTGTACGATTTTTGTTGCCAAGCATCCGGTGACAAAACCGAATCTGGAGCGTATTGAGAAATCCGAGAGAAATCTGGATGAGAAGATTGATGAGCTGATGCAGACAGCAATCGATACGGTTGAAACGATCATGGTAAAATAGGACAATAAAAAGGCTGCCTCATAAAGAGACAGCCTAAAAATAAATGATTCCATTATTTGATGATGTAAGAATCCAGTGCAGCTAAGATGTCATCCAGATTAGAATCAGCGTGGATATTCAGATCGATCGGTTTAGAAAGATCCAAACTGAAAATTCCCATAATTGATTTGGCATCTATCACATATCTTCCGGACACTAAATCAAAATCGTTGTCATATTTTGTGATTTCGTTTACAAATGATTTTACTTTGTCGATTGAGTTTAAAGAAATCTGTACTGTTTTCATTATAAAAGTCCCTCCTTGATATACAATGCTTCGAGTATCTGTACTCTAGGTATATTCTACGAGAAGTAACTGCAAAAGTCAAGGAACAAACAGGAAAAACAAGGAAAACCAGGAGAATATTTTTATGAAAAAAGTCGCGTTACACAATCTGGGATGTAAGGTAAATGCATATGAGACAGAAGCCATGCAGGAAATGCTGGAACATGCCGGATATGAGATCGTTCCGTTTCAGGAAGGAGCGGACATTTATGTGATCAATACATGCACAGTGACCAATATTGCGGACCGCAAATCAAGACAGATGCTGCATCGGGCAAGAAAGATGAATCCGGATGCTGTTGTGGTCGCAGCCGGCTGTTATGTGCAGGCACAGGCTGAAAAGCAGGTGATCGATCCATGTATTGATATTGTACTCGGAAACAATAAAAAGCAGGATCTTCTGACAGCGCTGCAGGCATATGAAGAAGCACACGGTGATTTGCGGGAAGTGATCGATATCAATCATACAAAAGAATATGAGAATCTGCATCTGACAAAACAGGGGGAGCATACGAGAGCATATATCAAGGTGCAGGATGGCTGCAACCAGTTTTGTTCTTACTGTATTATCCCGTATGCGAGAGGAAGAGTCAGAAGCAGGGCAAAAGAAGATGTAGTAGCAGAAGTGACAGATCTGGCGAAAAACGGATACCAGGAAGTCGTGCTGACGGGAATTCATCTGAGCTCCTATGGCATTGATTTTGAAAATGAAGACAATCTGCTCAGTCTGATTCGTGCAGTGCATGAGATTGAAGGAATCAAAAGGATTCGTCTGGGATCTCTGGAACCAAGGATCATCACAGAAGAGTTTGTACAGGCGATCGCAGCGCTTCCGAAGATGTGCCCGCACTTCCATCTGTCATTGCAGAGTGGCTGCAATGAAACCTTAAAGAGGATGAACCGCAGATATACAAGTGAAGAGTTTTATGAAAAGTGTGAGATATTAAGAAAGTATTTTGAAAAACCGGCGCTGACAACAGATGTGATCGTGGGATTTCCGCAGGAAACAGAGGAAGAATTTGAAACAACGTATGAATTTCTGAAAAAGATCTGCTTCTATGAGACTCATATTTTCAAATATTCCAAACGAGAAGGCACGAAAGCGGCAGTGATGCAGGGACAGATCCCGGAGCAGATCAAGGCCAAAAGAAGCGCCAGACTGATCGAACTGGGGGAGAAAAACCGCAGAGCATATGAAGAATCGTTTCTTGGAAAAACAGTGGAAGTGCTGGTGGAAGAAAAATCGGATGTGAACGGAAAAGAAATGTGGACAGGGCACACAAAGGAGTATATGAAAATTGCACTAGAGTCAGAGAAAAATCTTCAGAATTGTATTCTAAACGTGCAAATTAAAGATGGCCGGGAAATTATTCATTGAATTTTAAAATAGATTATATTAGAATGATAAGTAGGATACTAACGCAATTATGCTGATTCCGGGGAATCAGATCTGCGCGTGAATAAAAGAAAAATGGAGGAGATACGATGAGCGATTTGAGTAATACACAGTTCTTTCAGGTAGAACCGGGACCACAGATTTCTGCAAAAGATATTCTGGAAATCGTGTATAAGGCACTGAAAGAAAAAGGATACAACCCGGTTAACCAGATCGTGGGATACATTATGTCAGGAGATCCTACTTACATTACCAGCTATAATGGAGCAAGAAGCCTGATTATGAAGGTGGAAAGGGATGAATTGGTCGAAGAACTGTTAAAAGCGTATATCGAGCATAATTCATGGGAATAATCGACTATGCGGATCATGGGACTGGATTATGGCACGAAGACTGTAGGGGTTGCGATCAGCGATGCTCTTGGTCTGACTGCGCAGGGGATAGAGACCATTCAGAGAAAAGAGGAAAACAAGCTGCGCCGTACACTCGCCCGGATTGAAGAGCTGGTAAGGGAATATGAAGTGGATACGATCGTGCTTGGTTTTCCGAAGCATATGAATAACGATGTGGGTGAACGTGCAAAAAAGTCTCTGGAATTCAAAGAGATGCTGATGCGCAGGACAGGACTTGATGTGGTGATGTGGGACGAGCGGCTTACTACCGTGGAGGCAGAGCGTACATTGATCGAGAGTCAGGTGCGGCGCGAGAACAGAAAGCAGTATATTGACAAGATCGCAGCTGTTTTTATCCTGCAGGGATATCTGGATTCGATTTATTTGAAAAAGAAAGCCGAAGAGGAAAACTAGAAGCTGCTCACAGGAGGAAGAACGCATGGAAAAGATTAAGTTTTGTTTTGACGAGTCGGGAGACAGCGTTGAATTTTTTGTACTGGAACAGACAAAGATCAACGGGGCATCCTATATTCTTGTGACAGATTCACAGGAGGATGACGCGGAGTGTCTGATCTTAAAAGAAGGTGAATCTCAGGACGCGAAAGAGAGTGTCTATGAGATCGTAGAGGACGACGTAGAATTACAGGCGGTTTCCAAAGTATTTGAGGAACTGCTGGAAGATGTAGAGATTGAAATGTAACTTAGAATATTACTTTACCGCAGGGGACGTGGAGGATGACAGTAGAACAGGAAAAAGTACAGGGGATGCTCAAGGAAAAGCTCAGAGAAAAAGGCTGGAAAGTGACCAGACAGAGACTTTCTATTTTGCAGACCCTGGCAGAACATAAAGGGCAGCATCTGGCGGCGGAAGATATTTTTGAGCTGATGAAGGATGAATATCCGGAAATGGGGCTTGCGACCGTGTACCGTACGCTGCAGCTTTTGTATGAGATTCAGCTGATCGACCGGATTCATTTCAATGATGGATGTATCCGGTATGAGATCGGTCATATATTTGACGGAGACTCCAAACACAGTCATCATCATCTGATCTGCAGAACATGTGGGCGTGTGATGCCGTTTGAAGATGATTTTCTGGAGGATCTGGAGGCACAGATCGAAGCCGATACCGGTTTTCATGTGTTGGATCATGAACTGAAATTTTATGGTCAGTGTAAGGAATGTGCCGAAGCTTCCATGCGGAAAGAGAATACATAAAAAACTCATGGAGGTGTATATTTTTGAAAAAAGAAAATCGTGGAAAATTAAAAATCATTCCTTTGGGAGGTCTTGAGCAGATCGGTATGAATATTACTGCTTTCGAATATGAAGACAGTATCATTGTGGTAGACTGCGGGCTTGCATTCCCGGAGGATGACATGCTCGGAATCGATCTGGTCATTCCGGATGTGACTTATCTGAAGGATAATATATCCAAAGTAAAAGGATTTGTGATCACCCATGGTCATGAAGATCATATCGGAGCTTTGCCGTATGTACTTAAGGAGATCAATCTTCCAATCTATACTACAAAGCTGACAATGGGAATCATCGAGAACAAGTTAAAAGAGCATAATCTGCTCCGTACGACAAAGAGAAAAGTGGTGCGTCATGGACAGTCCATCAATCTTGGACAGTTCCGAATTGAATTTATCAAGACGAACCACAGTATTCAGGATGCTTCCGCACTGGCGATCTATTCACCGGCAGGAACTGTTGTGCATACCGGAGACTTCAAGGTGGATTATACACCGGTATTCGGAGATGCCATTGATCTGCAGCGTTTTGCGGAGATCGGAAAGAAAGGTGTGCTGGCTCTGATGTCAGACAGCACGAATGCAGAGCGGAAAGGATTTACCCAGTCAGAGCGTACGGTGGGAATTACGTTTGATCATATTTTTGCAGAACATCAGAACACAAGAATCATCATCGCGACATTTGCATCGAACGTAGACCGTGTGCAGCAGATCATCAACTCTGCGTATAAGTACGGAAGAAAAGTTGTGGTAGAAGGACGCAGCATGGTAAATATCATTACGACAGCATCTGAGCTTGGGTATCTGAATGTTCCGGAGAATACACTGATCGAGATCGATCAGTTGAAGAACTATCCACCGGAGAAGACCGTTCTGATCACAACAGGAAGCCAGGGAGAATCCATGGCTGCACTTTCCAGAATGGCAGGGGATGTACACCGTAAAGTGACGATTCAGCCGAATGACACGATCATTTTCAGTTCGAATCCGATTCCTGGAAATGAGAAGGCAGTATCCCGTGTGATCAATGAGCTTTCTGCAAAGGGTGCGAACGTGATATTCCAGGATGCGCATGTTTCCGGACATGCCTGTCAGGAAGAGTTAAAGCTGATCTATTCGCTGGTAAAACCAAAGTATGCCATTCCGGTGCATGGTGAGTACCGCCACTTAAAAGCAAATGCGGAGATCGCGCAGTCTCTGGGAATTCCGAAAGAGAATATCTTTATCATCCAGAGCGGAGATGTGATCGAGCTGAGTGATGCAGAAGCAAAAATAGTGGATAAAGTCCATACAGGAGCGATTCTGGTAGATGGTCTGGGTGTCGGTGATGTCGGAAATATCGTATTGCGAGACAGACAGCATCTGGCAGAGGACGGAATTCTGATCGTTGTTCTGACACTGGAAAAAGGCAGCAACAATCTGCTGGCAGGACCGGATATCGTATCCAGAGGATTTGTCTATGTAAGAGAATCCGAAGGACTGATGGAAGAAGCCAGAAAGGTTGTGACAGACAGTCTGGATAAATGTCTTTCCGGAAGACATGCGGACTGGAATAAGATCAAGATGACGATCCGTGACACAATGAACGATTTTATCTGGAAGAAGACAAAGAGAAGACCAATGGTCATTCCGATTATTATGGATGTGTAAGATATGATAGTAGATGAACGTATCGTGACATTCATCAATTCCTTAGAGACAGAGAACAGTGAAATACTCGAAGCAGTGGAACAGGAAGCTCTGAGCACATATGTGCCGATCATACGAAAAGAAATGCAGAGTTTCCTGAAAGTGCTTCTGATGATACAAAAACCTATGTGCATCCTGGAAGTAGGGACCGCAGTAGGTTTCTCTGCGTTATTGATGAGTGAAGCGGCACCAGAAGGGTGCAGGATCACAACAATTGAAAATTACGAAAAGAGAATTCCGATTGCCAGGGAGAATTTCAGACGGGCAGGGAAAGAAGAGCAGATCACGCTCATAGAGGGAGATGCTATGGATGTGCTGAAAACACTGGAGGGCAGCTTTGATTTTATTTTTATGGATGCTGCAAAGGGACAGTATATCCGGTATATGCCCCAGGTGCTGCGTTTGCTTCGTCCGGGCGGAACTCTTGTGACAGATAATGTACTGCAGGATGGGGATATTATCGAATCCCGTTTTGCGGTGGAACGGAGAAACCGAACGATTCATTCCAGAATGCGGGAGTATCTGTACGAATTAAAACACCATGAACTGCTGACAACGTCCATTATTCCGCTTGGGGATGGAGTGGCTGTCAGTGTGAAGAAACAGGAAGGAGAATAAAATGGCAAGACATCCTGAACTTTTGATACCGGCAAGCAGCCTGGAAGTATTAAAGACAGCAGTCATTTTTGGAGCAGATGCGGTTTATATCGGAGGAGAGGCATTTGGACTCCGTGCAAAAGCGAAGAACTTTTCCATGGAGGACATGAAAGAAGGAATCGCATTTGCGCATGAACATGATGTGAAAGTGTATGTAACAGCCAATATCCTGGCACACAATGAGGATCTGCCGGGAGTGCGTAAATATTTTGAGGAACTCAAGGAAATCAAGCCGGATGCTCTTATTATTGCGGATCCGGGAGTGTTTGAGATCGCAAAAGAAGTGTGCCCTGAGATTGAGAGACACATCAGTACTCAGGCAAACAATACAAACTATGGAACCTATAATTTCTGGTATAAACAAGGCGCGAGCCGCGTGGTTTCCGCCAGAGAGCTGTCTCTGGAAGAAATCAAAGAGCTGCGCGCGAATATTCCGGAGGATCTGGAAATCGAGACATTTGTACATGGAGCGATGTGTATTTCTTATTCCGGAAGATGCCTTCTGAGCAACTATTTCACAGGCAGAGATGCAAACAGGGGGGCATGTACCCACCCGTGCCGCTGGAAATATGCGGTTGTGGAGGAGAAGAGACCGGGAGAGTATCTGCCGGTTTATGAGAATGAAAGAGGAACTTATATTTTCAACTCCAAGGATCTGTGCATGATCCAGTATATCCCGGAGATTCTGGACGCGGGTATTGACAGTCTGAAAATCGAAGGACGTATGAAAACCGCGCTCTATGTGGCAACAGTTGCAAGAACCTACAGAAAGGCGATCGATGACTATCAGAAGGATCCGGAATTATATAAAAAGAATATGCCGTGGTATCTGGAGCAGATCTCCAATTGTACGTACCGCCAGTTTACGACAGGATTCTTCTTTGGAAAACCGGATGAGACAACACAGATCTATGACAGCAATACGTATGTGAAAGAGTATACCTATCTCGGAATTATCGGAGAGGTCAGGGACGGTCTGTGCCGGATCGAACAGCGCAACAAGTTTTCTGTGGGTGAGATCATTGAGATCATGAAGCCGAACGGGGAAAATGTGGAAGCGAAAGTAGAGCGTATCCTCAATGAAGAAGGAGAGGAGCAGGAGAGTGCTCCTCACTCAAAACAGGTGTTATATGTGGCGCTGGATCAGAAGGCGGACAAATATGATATCTTACGAAGAGCAGAAAAAGACGCGTAGCTTTTCGACCGCGCTCTTTTCTATCCGGGATACATAAGAACGGGAGATCCCCAGTTGTTTGGCGACTTCCCTCTGCGTGTATTCCTCGCCGCCATAAAGTCCATACCGCATTTTTAAAACGAGTTTTTCCCGCTGGGAGAGCTCGTTTTCTACTTTTTCATACAGCTTCTGGATATTTTCTTTCAGGCATACCCGTTCCGGGATGTCGTCTTCATCCGTTTCGATAATATCGTATAATTTGATCTCGTTTCCTTCCCGGTCCGTACCGATGGGTTCATATAAAGAAATCTCTTTTGACGTCTTTTTCCGTGCGCGCAAATGCATCAGGATTTCGTTTTCCACACACTTGGAGGCATAAGCTGCCAGCCGGTTTCCTTTGCTTGGATTAAAGGTGACAATGGCTTTGATCAAACCGATGGTTCCGATTGAGATCAGATCTTCGGGATCTTCGTCCACATACTGATATTTTTTGATCACATGTGCAACGAGCCGCAGATTCCGTTCAATCAGAATGTGTTTTGCCTGCAGGTCACCCTCAGTATATTTTTGAATATATTCTTTTTCTTCGGAAGGGGTGAGGGGATTTGGAAATGATTTCAAGACAGCACCTCAAAGCACATTTGATAACAGTGTATGTAAAGAAGGCATGATTTGTGCTTTTCCACTTGAAAAGAGGACGGGCAGAAAAAAGTGGTTGACAAACAGCGGGCAGGAGAGATATAGTAAGACTACATTCCCGGAGCGATCCGCTCTGGAGAGTATAAGATCTATTGATTCAAAAGGCCGTATCGGCCAGCGTTTTCAAGTTACAAATTTATTAGAAGATCAGTTATGTGGGGACTGAACGTACAGGCTCTTGGAAAAGGAGTGTGTGATGAGTTTTTGCTCAGTATTATCTGCAGCAGTGATCGGGCTGCGGGTAGAATTTATTCATGTGGAAGCTGACGTCAGCAACGGGCTTCCGGTATTTCATATGGTGGGATACCTTTCTTCTGAAGTGAAGGAGGCTGCAGAGCGTGTGCGCACAGCAATCCGAAACAGTGGAGTTTCGTTTCCAGCCAAACGGACGATCGTCAATCTGGCGCCGGCAAATGTAAGAAAGAGAGGAGCGTCGTTTGATCTTCCCATTGCAGTGGCAGTGATGATTGCATTGGGATGTCAGATTTCAGAGGGGATAAGGCATACGCTTTTTATAGGAGAACTGGGACTGGATGGCAGTGTGCTGGAAGTACCGGGTGTTCTGCCGATCGTTCTGGAGGCAAAAAAGGCGGGAGTGAAACGCTGCATTGTACCAGAAGCAAATGAGGCGGAAGGCGCACTTGTGAAAGGAATCGAGATCATTGGGGTAAAGCATCTTAAGCAGATTACAAAGATTCTTTCAGGAGAGAGAAAAAAAGAAAAAGCAAGGAATCAAGCAAAAAAGCAGACGGTAAAAAATCCGCAGCCGGATTTTTCTGAAATGCAGGGTCAGGCAGCCGTCAAGCGTGCAGCGGAGATTGCAGTGGCAGGCGGACATAATCTTCTTTTGATCGGCCCCCCGGGAAGCGGAAAGACCATGGCAGCGGAACGGATTGCCGGAATTCTGCCGCCTCTGACATTAGAAGAGAGCATGGAGATTACAAAAATATACAGTATTATGGGACTGCTTGATGAGAAAGAACCGCTGATCCAGAGCCGGCCTTTTCGCAGTGTACACCATACGGTCACAAGGGCAGCACTGGCTGGAGGCGGGATGATCCCGACGCCGGGAGAGATCACACTCGCACACGGCGGTGTTTTGTTTTTGGATGAATTGCCGGAGTTTTCGAAAAGTGTGATCGAGGTACTGAGACAGCCGCTTGAAGAGCACCAGATGCGGATTGCGAGAACACACGGAAATTATGTATTTCCAGCGGATTTTATTTTGATCGCGGCGATGAATCCATGTCCCTGCGGATGCTATCCGGATATGCAGAAATGTACCTGTACGCCTGTGCAGATTCAGAATTATTTAGGAAGGATCAGTCAGCCGTTTCTGGATCGAATCGATCTGTGTGTAGAGGCGCCCCGGGTGGAATATGACTCACTGGTGGAGAAGAAAGCACAGGAATCTTCGGAAGCAATCCGGCAGAGAGTATGTGAAGTGCGAAATCTGCAGAGAATGCGTTATGGAGGAACAAAGGTAAATGCAAGACTGGACAGCCGGGAGACAGAAGAATTCTGCCGTCTGGGAGAGCCGGAAAACGAAGTGATGAAGCAGGCATTTGCTGCCTTTGGATTTACAGCACGTACTTATCATAAAGTGTTAAAGGTGGCGAGAACGATCGCAGATCTGGACGGAAGTCAGGAAATTCTAAAGCAGCATTTGTGTGAGGCAATCGGCTATCGGACGCCGGATAAGAAGTACTGGAAACGATAGGAGGAAGAACGCATGAAGTATGAATACTGGTTTGCCGGAATCCGAAATATTCCGGATCGGACAAAAATAAAATTAAAAGAAAAAGCAGGGACAGCAGAAGCCATTTATTATATAGAAGAAACTGCACTCAGAAAGATGCAGCTGCTCAAGGAACAGGAAATTTGGAAGCTGCTGGAGGCGAAAAAGAAAGAGGAGCTGGACAGAAATTATGAAGCAATGAGACAAAAAGGAATCTCGGTGATCCCGTGGGGAGAAAAGGAATATCCAGGTCGTTTAAAAGAAATCTATGATCCGCCGTATGCGTTGTATGTGAAAGGAAAGCTGCCGGATAATACTGCGCGTGCGGCAGCCATTGTGGGAGCGAGAAGTTGTACTCCCTATGGAGAAAAATATGCGCTGGAATATGGGAAAAAACTGGCGGAATGTGGAATTCAGGTGATCAGCGGACTTGCGCGCGGCGTAGACGGGATCGGACAGAGAGGTGCTCTGCTGGGAGGTGGAAAGACCTTTGCTGTTTTGGGGAGCGGGGTAGATGTCTGTTATCCGAAAAACCATATGGGATTATATCTGGATATCCTGGAGCAGGAAGGCGGGATCCTTTCAGAACTCCCGCCCGGCACACCGCCGCTTCCGCAGCATTTTCCGAGGCGAAACCGGATCATCAGCGCGCTGTCAGATATTGTGCTCGTTATGGAGGCAAGAGAGAGGAGTGGATCACTGATCACGGCAGATCTGGCACTGGAGCAGGGAAAGGATGTCTATGCGCTGCCGGGGCCTGTTAACAGCAGCTTAAGTCAAGGGTGTAACCGCCTGATCTTTCAGGGGGCCGGAATTCTTTTAAGCCCGGAAAATCTGCTGGATGAGATGGGCATTGCATACAGCGGGGAATGTGAAAAATCAGACAAAAATGAAAAAATGCTTGAAAGTCCTGAATATATGGTGTATAGTTGTGTCGGTCTGTATCCAAAGAGCGTGGGGCAGCTGACAGAAGAAACAAAGCTGCGCCCGGAGGAAGTTTTAAAGCTTTTAGTGTCTTTGGAATTACAGGGATATATCAGAGAAATCTCAAAAAATTATTATATAAAAGTGAAATGACGGCGTGAGGGCGCCGGATGGAGGAAATGTTTCAATGGCACATTATCTGGTAATTGTGGAGTCACCGGCGAAAGTGAAGACGATCAAAAAATTTCTTGGAAAGAACTATACAGTAGCGGCATCAAACGGGCATGTCAGAGATTTGCCGAAAAGTCAGCTCGGAATCGATGTGGAGCATGACTTTGAGCCCAAATATATTACCATTCGGGGAAAAGGGGAGATTCTCGCAAACCTGAGAAAGGAAGCCAAGAAAGCCGACAAAGTATATCTGGCAACCGACCCCGACCGTGAAGGAGAGGCAATTTCATGGCATCTTGCAGCAGCGCTGAAATTGGATGAGAAAAAAATGCGCCGTATTACATTCAACGAGATCACAAAGAATGCAGTCAAGGCGTCATTAAAAACACCAAGAGATATTGATATGGATCTGGTGGACGCACAGCAGGCAAGACGTGTTCTGGACAGAATGGTAGGATATCGGATCAGTCCGCTTTTGTGGGCAAAAGTAAAACGGGGATTGAGCGCCGGACGCGTGCAGTCTGTAGCACTCCGTATCATTGCGGACCGGGAAGAAGAAATCAATGCATTTATTCCGGAAGAATACTGGAGTCTGGATGCAATCTTAAAGGTGAAAGGAGAGAAAAGACCGCTCACTGCCAAGTTCTATGGAACCGAGAAAAAGAAGATGACGATCCATTCCAAAGAGGAGATGGATGAGATCTTACAGGCTTTGGAAAAAGAAACATACGAAGTAAAAGATATCAAAAAGGGAGAGCGTATTCGAAGAGCGCCGCTTCCGTTTACAACCAGCACTTTGCAGCAGGAGGCAGCAAAGGTGCTCAACTTCGGTACACAGAAGACGATGCGTATCGCACAGCAGCTGTATGAAGGAATTGACGTAAAGGGCAGCGGTACGATTGGTGTGATCACGTATCTGCGTACGGATTCTACCCGTATTTCAGAGGAAGCAGATGCAGCGGCGAGAGCGTATATCACAGAGAATTACGGCGTAGAGTATGCAGCAGCAGGAGAAGCAAATAAAAAGACTGAGAAGAAGATACAGGACGCGCATGAGGCAATCCGACCGACGGACATTTCCATGACACCGGCTTCGTTGAAAGAGTCTCTCTCCAGAGATCAGTTCCGTCTGTATCAGCTGATCTGGAAACGGTTTGCCGCAAGCCGGATGCAGCCTGCAAAATATGAGACCACATCTGTCAAGATTGGTGCCGGGGAATACCGTTTTACAGTGGCAACTTCAAAAGTGGCGTTTGAAGGATTTCGTACGGTTTATACAGAAGCAGATGAAGAAAAAGAAGTAAGCAATGTTCTTGTCAACGGATTGAGCATGGATTCGGAACTGACGAAAGAAGAGTTTGATACCAAACAGCATTTCACACAGCCTCCGGCACACTATACAGAGGCAACACTTGTAAAGGCACTGGAGGAGCTTGGAATCGGACGTCCGAGTACCTATGCACCAACAATCTCCACAATTCTCGGAAGACGTTATATTACCAAAGAAGCCAAGAATCTGTATATCACAGAGATCGGAGAAGTAGTCAACAATATTATGAAGCAGTCGTTTCCTAGTATTGTGGATGTCAACTTTACGGCCAACATGGAAGGGCTTCTGGATATGGTGGAAGAAGGAAAAGTGCAGTGGAAAGTTGTCGTAAGTAACTTCTATCCGGATCTGGATGAAGCAGTGAAAACTGCGGAGAAAGAATTAGAGAGCGTGAAGATCGAGGATGAAGTAACGGATGTAATCTGTGAAGAGTGTGGAAGAAACATGGTGATCAAATACGGTCCTCACGGAAAATTCCTTGCCTGTCCGGGATTTCCGGATTGCCGCAACACAAAACCGTACCTGGAGAAGATCGGTGTTGCTTGCCCGGTCTGTGGAAAAGAAGTTGTGATCCGCAAGACGAAGAAGGGAAGAAAGTATTACGGATGTGAAAATAATCCGGAATGTGATTTTATGTCATGGCAGAAACCGTCCAAAGAAAAATGTCCGGAATGTGGCGGATACATGGTGGAAAAAGGGAATAAACTGGTCTGCGCAAACGAGCAGTGTGGATATGTCCGAAATTTGAAGGGAAATTAGAAGGATTTCGAATAAAAACAAGAGGAAATTGCAACAATTTCATTGAAAATTCGTGAATTGTATGATAACATGAGGGTGTCCATTGAATAGGAACGAGTTGTATATACAATTGAGTCTGGAGGAGACGGATGAGCGTACAGTTATTAGATAAGACAAGAAAAATAAATAAATTATTGCATAATAATAATTCCAGCAAAGTGGTGTTTAATGATATTTGTGCTGTCCTCACAGAGATCCTGAACTCCAATGTCCTGGTAGTCAGTAAAAAAGGAAAGATTCTCGGAGTCAGCAAAAGTGCGCATGTAGATGCAATCAATGAACTGATCGTAGAGTCTGTGGGAGCGCATATCGATGAGATGCTCAATGAGCGTCTGCTCAATGTACTTTCTACCAAAGAGAACGTGAATTTGGAGACACTTGGTTTTTCATCGGAAAAAGTGCAGGGATATCAGGCAATTATTGTTCCAATTGATATTGCGGGAGAACGCCTTGGAACACTCTTTATTTATAAGCAGAATGAGTTGTATTCCATTGATGATATCATCTTAAGTGAATATGGAACAGCAGTTGTCGGACTGGAAATGCTCCGGTCTGTGAATGAGGAGAGTGCAGAGGAGACGAGAAAGGAACATATCGTACAGTCAGCGATCAGCACACTCTCATTCTCTGAACTGGAGGCGATCATTCATATTTTTGAAGAGTTGGATGGAACAGAGGGAATTCTGGTGGCAAGCAAGATTGCAGACCGTGTAGGAATTACAAGATCCGTGATCGTCAATGCACTTCGAAAATTTGAGAGTGCCGGAGTGATCGAATCCCGTTCCTCCGGGATGAAGGGAACATACATTAAGGTGTTGAATGACTATGTCTTTACCGAATTGGAAAAGATTAAAAAAGAACGTTTGTAAAAGTCGTACAGAAGATAAAAGGGTATCAGCAAGCTGATGCCCTTTCTCTGATTACAGGTAAGAAAAGCAGGAGGAAAAGAACATGTATGAAGGCAATGCAGTAGATCTTCAGATGGAGAAAGTGATCGCGGCAGATGCGATCCTGGATGATGAGACACATCACTGTCAGGTCTTTCGTTATGATATGGAAGAGGACTACATATACTTACAATTAAAGGAGGACGATCTGACAGCAATCTCACTGGATGCAAAGTATCAGTGCTATATTTCCACAAGGACAGAGCTTTTGTTCTGTACGGGCGTGGTACAGGAGCGATATCAGTGTGAACATGGGAAAATTTTGGTCTTTCATATTGAGAATGGATTCTATACAATTTCGGATATGAAAGGACCTGTAAAAAGAAAATAAACTAAATATAAAATTTTTGAATCTCTGTTGACAAATAGAAAACAGAGTGCTATTTTATATTCATGAGGTTTAGCACTCAATATGAATGAGTGCTAATAACGTATAAAATAAGGAGGAGTTACCATGAAATTAGTACCATTAGGTGATAAAATCGTATTAAAGCAATTAGAAGCAGAAGAGACAACAAAGTCAGGAATCGTTTTGCCTGGTCAGGCAAAAGAAAAACCACAGGAAGCAGAGGTAATTGCAGTCGGACCTGGTGGAATGGTAGACGGGAAAGAAGTGACAATGCAGGTAGCTGTAGGAGATAAAGTAATCTATTCCAAATATGCAGGAACAGATGTAGAGCTGGATGGAGAAGAGTACATTATCGTAAAACAGAATGATATCCTTGCAGTTGTAAAATAGAAGAAAGAGACAATTTTTTGGAAACAGTCAACAGACGAAGTATAACAGGAGTGTGAATGAAAATGGCAAAGGAAATTAAATATGGAGCAGAGGCAAGAGCCGCTCTGGAAAAAGGTGTAAACCAGCTTGCAGATACTGTAAGAGTAACTTTGGGACCAAAAGGAAGAAACGTTGTTCTGGATAAATCGTTCGGAACACCATTGATCACAAATGACGGTGTGACGATCGCAAAAGAGATCGAACTGGAAGACGGATTTGAAAATATGGGAGCACAGCTCATCCGTGAAGTAGCAGCGAAGACAAACGATGTAGCCGGAGACGGAACAACAACAGCGACTGTTCTGGCACAGGCAATGGTAAATGAAGGAATGAAGAACCTTGCAGCAGGAGCAAACCCGATCGTACTGCGTAAAGGTATGAAAAAAGCGACAGATGCAGCAGTGGAAGCAATTGCAAATATGAGCCGTCAGGTAACAGGAAAAGACCAGATCGCAAAAGTTGCAGCAGTATCTTCCGGTGATGAAGCGGTTGGAAATATGGTTGCAGATGCAATGGAGAAAGTTTCCAAAGATGGTGTTATCACGATCGAAGAATCCAAGACAATGCAGACAGAGCTGGATCTGGTAGAAGGTATGCAGTTTGACCGCGGATATATTTCTGCATATATGGCGACAGATATGGAGAAGATGGAAGCAGTTCTGGATGATCCGTACATCCTGATCACAGACAAGAAGATTTCCAATATTCAGGATCTCCTTCCATTGCTGGAGCAGATCGTACAGTCAGGAGCAAGACTTCTGATCATTGCAGAGGATATTGAAGGAGAAGCTCTTACAACTCTGATCGTAAACAAACTGCGCGGAACATTTAATGTTGTTGCAGTAAAAGCTCCTGGATACGGGGACAGAAGAAAAGAAATGCTCAATGATATTGCAATCCTGACAGGCGGACAGGTAATTTCCGATGAACTTGGAATGGACCTGAAAGAAGCAACAATGGATCTGCTCGGACGTGCAAAATCTGTAAAAGTTCAGAAAGAGAACACAGTCATTGTTGACGGATGCGGAGATAAGAAAGCAATCGAAGACAGAGTGGCTCAGATCAAAAAACAGATCGAGGAGACAACATCTGAATTTGACAGAGAAAAATTACAGGAAAGACTTGCAAAACTGGCAGGCGGTGTTGCAGTGATTCGTGTGGGAGCAGCGACAGAAACTGAGATGAAAGAAGCAAAACTGCGTATGGAAGATGCACTCAATGCGACAAGAGCAGCAGTAGAGGAAGGTATCATCGCAGGCGGTGGATCTGCATATATCCATGCTTCTAAAGAAGTTGCAAAACTTGCAGAGACTCTGGAAGGTGATGAGAAGACAGGTGCGAATATCATCCTGAAAGCTCTGGAGGCTCCATTGTTCCATATTGCAACAAATGCAGGTCTGGAAGGTGCAGTGATCATCAATAAAGTAAGAGAATCAGAACCGGGAGTCGGATTTGATGCTTACAAAGAAGAATATGTAGATATGGTAAGTGAAGGAATTCTGGATCCTGCCAAAGTGACAAGAAGCGCACTGCAGAATGCAAACAGTGTTGCATCTACTCTGCTGACAACAGAATCTGTTGTTTCTACGATTAAAGAAGAGACACCGGCAATGCCGGCAGCACCTGGCGGAATGGGAATGATGTAATGATAAGAGGGTTCCCGGGTATCTGTTTTGATACAGATACCCGGGGCTCTTTTTTTATTTTCGGGATTTCAGCAGTAATAGACAAAAGAATTATAGAAAAACTGAGAAATTATGTAAAAATTATGAATGAGACATCATCTATAAGTATCGCTTAATAATAGGAGTTAAAATAAATCAGGATAAAAATAAATTGTAAGTGGGAATAGGCTTGACAAGTGGTGGGAATTTTTGTACCATAACAGATAATCTATGGACATACATATTAGAGAAAGAGAGGAAATAAATCATGGGAAAAATAATCGGAGAAGGTATTACATTTGACGATGTCCTGTTAGTACCGGCATATTCACAGGTCATTCCAAATCAGGTGGACTTATCCACATATCTGACAAAGACGATTAAATTGAACATTCCGATGATGAGTGCTGGTATGGATACAGTTACTGAGCACCGCATGGCAATCGCCATGGCACGTCAGGGAGGAATCGGTATCATTCATAAAAACATGACAATCGAGCAGCAGGCAGAAGAGGTAGATAAAGTAAAGAGATCAGAGAATGGTGTTATCACAGATCCATTTTCACTTTCTCCGGATCATACACTGGCAGACGCCAATGATCTGATGGCAAAATTCAGAATTTCCGGAGTGCCGATCACAGAAGGGAAAAAGCTGGTTGGAATTATTACAAACCGTGATTTGAAATTTGAGGAAGATTTCTCTAAGAAAATAAAAGAATCCATGACTTCAGAAGGGCTGATCACAGCACCGGAAGGAATCACACTGGAAGATGCAAAGAAGATCCTTGCAAAGGCAAGAAAAGAAAAACTTCCAATCGTGGACAAAGATGGAAATTTAAAAGGTCTGATCACGATCAAAGACATTGAGAAACAGATCAAATATCCACTGTCAGCGAAAGACGGTCAGGGAAGACTTCTCTGCGGAGCGGCGATCGGAATCACAGCAAACTGTCTGGAGCGTGTAGAGGCGCTGGTGAATGCGAAGGTAGACGTGATCGTGATGGACTCTGCACATGGACATTCTGAGAATGTTCTGCGCACAGTGCGTATGGTCAAAGAAAAATATCCAAATCTTCCGGTCATTGCAGGAAATGTTGCTACAGGGGAGGCGACAAGAGCCTTGATCGAAGCCGGTGTGGATGCCGTAAAAGTTGGTATCGGACCTGGATCAATCTGTACGACTCGTGTGGTTGCAGGTATCGGTGTACCACAGGTAACAGCTGTTATGGACTGCTATGCAGTGGCAAAAGAGTACGGAATTCCGGTTATCGCAGACGGTGGTATCAAGTATTCCGGAGATATGACAAAGGCGATTGCAGCAGGAGCGAATGTTTGTATGATGGGAAGTATCTTTGCTGGATGTGACGAGAGCCCGGGAACATTTGAATTATACCAGGGAAGAAAATACAAAGTATACCGTGGTATGGGATCTATCGCAGCTATGGAAAACGGAAGCAAGGATCGTTACTTCCAGGCAGATGCAAAGAAATTAGTTCCGGAAGGTGTGGAAGGACGTGTTGCATACAAAGGAACAGTAGAAGATACCGTATTCCAGCTCATGGGAGGTCTTCGCGCAGGTATGGGATACTGCGGAACTGCAAATATTGAGGCGTTGAAAGAGAACGGACAGTTTGTTAAGATTTCAGCTGCATCTTTGAAAGAAAGTCATCCACATGACATTCATATTACCAAAGAAGCACCTAACTACAGTGTAGATGAATAAGATGAAAGTGTGCCGGGGCAGGAAACTGTTCCGGCATTTTTGAAATCAGGAGTTCAGATGAAAATAAGATCCAACAGAAGAAAGAGAAGAAGATATGGACGGAGAAGAAGTGACAGGAAAGTATTCTATGCAAGAGTCGGACTGGCAGCGCTGCTGTTATTGACAATAGTGCTGATTTTAAGGTCATGCATCTCAAAAAAGCAAGGAGAGTTGCGGGCAGATGTGGATGCGTCCAGACCGGAGATTGATGTACAGCTTCTGGATATCAATGAGTACTCCAGACCGGGAATCGAGTCAGACGGGATCACAGGAATCGTGATTCATTATACGGCGAATCCGGGCTCTACTGCACAGGAGAACAGAGATTATTTTGAAGGACTTAAGGACAGCCATGAGACATCAGCAAGCAGTAATTTTGTCGTGGGATTGGAAGGGGAGATCATCCAGTGTGTGCCCACATGGGAGGTGGCATATGCATCCAACGAGCGGAATAAGGATACCATTTCGATCGAATGCTGTCATTCGGACGAAACAGGAAAGTTTACAGAAGAAACCTATCAGTCGATGGTGCAGCTGACCGCATGGCTTTGCAGAAAGTACAGTCTGACTGCGGATACAGTGATCCGCCACTATGATGTGACCGGAAAAAATTGTCCGAAATACTTTGTGGAAAATGAAGAAGCATGGGCGAATTTCAAAGAGGATGTGGCGAATGCACTGGCGAAAGGCGGTACGGATTAAAGGAAACGAAAAAGTATATCTCTTGCGGTCTGAAACAATGCTTGCTATAATAAACGGACAGAAGAGTTGAAGGGAAAGGGCAGAGGGAGAAAATATGAATGAATTGATAAAAAAGTTTCAGGAATCATGTGATTATAATATCGTACTGATCGGATTTATGGGAGCTGGAAAATCGACGGTGGCAAGAACTTTGGGAGAATGGTTTGACATGGATATTGTGGAAATGGATGAACTTATCTCAGAACGTCAAGGGATGAGTATTCCGGAGATTTTTGAAAAGCATGGAGAAGAGTATTTCCGGAATCTTGAGACGAATCTTCTGATTGAGCTGCAAAAAGCAAGTCGGACGATTATTTCCTGCGGCGGCGGTGCTGCAATGCGTAGTCAGAATGTAAGTGAAATGAAAAAAAATGGATATGTGGTCCTGCTGACAGCTGCTCCAAAGACGATTCTGGAACGTGTCAAAGAGAATGATGACAGACCTCTGCTGAAGAATCATAAGAATGTGGAATATATCGCACAACTGATGGAAAAGCGCCGGGAGAAATATGAGACGGCAGCAGATTTGATCGTGCAGACAGATAAGAAGAATGTGCAGGAAATCTGCAAAGAGATGATTACAAAATTGATGGAGATGGATAGTAGAGATGTTTGATAAATTTTTTCCGGATGAATACCTGGCATCCACCTATGTGATTCCTTTTGAAGAGCTGTATGAGAAGGGATACCGGGGAGTCATCTTTGATATCGACAATACACTGGTACCACACGGAGCACCGGCAGATGAAAGGGCAAAAAAGCTGTTTACGCGTTTAAACAAAATCGGATTTTCCTCCTGCCTTCTGTCAAATAATCAGAAACCGCGTGTGGAGATGTTTAATCAGGAGATACAGACTGCTTATATCTATAATGCTCACAAGCCTTCAATCAAGAATTATGAGAAGGCAATGAAGATTATGGGGACAACAAAGGAGCGCACTCTGTTTGTTGGCGATCAGCTGTTTACCGATGTATGGGGGGCAAAGAGAACCGGGATTCACAGTATTTTGGTGAAGCCGATCCATCCAAAAGAGGAGATTCAGATCGTTTTGAAGCGTTATTTGGAGAAAATTGTTCTTCATTTTTATAAAAAGAAGCGGAAACTGGATAAAAAAGGTTGAAAAAAGACAGAATCTATTATAGAATTATAAACAGTCGAGAAAAGGCAGCGCATAAAGTGCGCATTTGAAGGAGGATTACAGATGATTTCAGCAGGAGATTTTAAAAATGGTGTTACCGTTGAGATTGACGGAAATATCTATCAGATCTTAGAATTCCAGCACGTAAAACCTGGAAAAGGTGCAGCATTTGTTAGAACAAAATTAAAAAATATCATCAGTGGCGGTGTTGTTGAGAAAACTTTCAGACCAACTGAAAAATTCCCGAAAGCACATATTGACAGAAAAGACATGCAGTATCTTTACAGAGACGGAGATCTGTTCAACTTTATGGACGTAGAGACATATGATCAGATCGCTCTGAACGAAGATGTTGTAGGAGATTCTCTGAAATTTGTAAAAGAGAACGAAGTAGTAAAGATCTGTTCACACAATGGAAACGTATTCTCAGTAGAGCCACCTCTGTTCGTAGAGCTTGCGATTACAGAGACAGAGCCTGGATTCAAGGGAGATACAGCACAGGGAGCTACAAAACCTGCAACTGTAGAGACAGGAGCAATTGTTATGGTACCATTGTTCGTAGAACAGGGAGATGTACTGAAGATTGATACACGTTCAGGAGAATATCTCTCACGTGTTTAATACGAAGGAGACGCCTCAGGGCGTCTTTTTCTTTTGGTAAGGAGAGTTGTTTCATTTATAGAATCTTTATAGATAGTTCATATAAAGTTCGTTGTATTTCGCATCAGAGTCGGATATAATCAAGAAACATAATATTGTTCACATCAGATTTCAAAGGCACATTCGTGCCGCATTTCTCAAAAAGATGAGCACACAATCAGGAAGGAGACAGTATGGAATATAGAGAATTTGTGTGCGCAGCAATTGAAACAATGAATCAAAAGGAGGGGAAAAACGGGATACAGGCAAGAGAACACAGAGCAGTAAAAAACAACGGGAAGATTCGTGTTGGATTGTTGCTTCAGGAAACGGGATCCAATCTGTTTCCGACAATCTATCTGGAGGAATATTATGAGAAGTTTCAAAAAGGGGAAACTCTGGAACAGATTGTGTCGGAGATCAGCCAGCTTTATCAAAAGATCAAGGCAAAAAATATCATAGATGTGGATTCTTTTTTTAATCTGGAATCATGGAAGAATAAGCTGGGGATCAAAGTGATAAAAACGGAGAAAAACAGGGAATTACTGGAAGAAATCCCGCATTTGGATGTGCTGGATCTTTCGCTGACCTTTTATGTCATTTTAGACCGGCAATGTGAGGGAAGCGCAACAATGCAGATCACAAATGAGTATATGAGGCAATGGAATCTTGAAACAGAGGAATTATATGAAATGGCCATGCGAAGTGCTGTCAGACTGCTTCCGGCAGAATTCTGCTCACTTCCCGATATGATCCGCAGGATAACCGGAATTGAAGTGGAGGCGATCCGCGGCATGCAGAGAGAATGTCAGATGTATGTGCTGACGAATTCCAGCAAGATCCAGGGGGCAGCCTGTATGTTTTATCCGCATGTTCTTGAGATGATCGGTGAAATTTTGAAAGAGGATTTTTATATTCTCCCGAGCAGTATCCATGAAGTGATCATTTTGCCGAAATCAAAAGAAATTGCAAAAGAGGAACTGGATGCTATGATACAGGATATCAATCATACGCAGGTAGACACAGAAGAAGTGCTCAGTGACCATGCATATCTTTATGAAAGAGGATTGGGGAAAATACAAATGGCCTTTTAAAAAGAAAAGATGGAATGAGAAAATTGAAAGAAATGCTCTTTACAAGATTGCAAAATTGTGCTAGGATATATAAAGTGTTCGGTTGAAATTCAAAGGGCACAAAAGATTATGCGTCTGTAGCTCAGTGGATAGAGCGATGCCCTCCGGAGGCATGTGCGGCGGTTCGACTCCGCCCAGACGTGTATTTTTTATATCGAAAAGAAATCAGTAAAAGGGATTGAGCGGCATCCGGGCGGATGTGCTTCAATCCCTTCTTTTAAATCAAATTCACGTTTCTTTGCAAAATCCGATAAGTAATAAAGTATCCTGCAATGGCAAGTACTGTCGTAGTACAGGTTCCGATCAGGAGCATCTGAAAGAAATACTCTGAAAAGCTGGTCTGTGCAGGAGAAAAAACATAATCAGGAAAGACACTGGTGATGATGGATACTCCTATGCTGATAACCTGAGTAATGAGATTCAGAATAAAATATACAGCAATGGATACAATGATCCGATGTGCGGGAACCAGCTGTCCGATTGCAATACTTGTATAAATAAATAGCACGCAGGAAAGAATTCCGACAAATGAAAAAAATACAACAAGACCGCAAAAGGAAGAGAAGGACATACCAAGTGCAGCCTGAAAGTCAGGTTTGATCCTTTCCAGAGCAGACTGTATATTGTCTCCCGAAATCAAAAACCACGCAGCGGCAAAGCAGATTGTAAGATCCAGCACATACCAGATGGAGGCAGACAGAATCTTCGCCCAGAGCTGGGTCAGCGGTGACGCCGGAAGCGTCCAGGTGATGTATCCTTCATCTGTAAATAGGTTCTTATAAAACCGGACGGCGTACATGATACAGCATCCAAAGGAAATCGCAGAAAACAGCATTGTGAGCACGACGATCAAAAGGGCGATAACAGGAGCAAATTCTTCAGGATCTGCTGAAAAGTCAAGATGATCGATTACAAGGAAGCGTGCCATCAGACAGCCGATGATCAGAATGATATGCAGGACTGCAAACATACGTACTCCATATTTTAAATCATGTTTGATCAATTTTTTTAACATCGAAATACCTCCCGGAATAAAGCATCTACCGATTTTTTGTGTCCCCTGCGGATCTCATCGACAGAAGCGGTGAGCGTAATCTGCCCGTTTTGCAGAAATAAAACCCGATCCAGAACATTTTCTACATCTGCGATCAAATGGGTAGAGATCAAAACAGACGCATCTTCGTTGTAGTTTGTCAGGATGGTCCGGAGAATATAATCTCTGGCTGCAGGATCTACACCGCCGATCGGTTCATCTAATACGTAAAGCTGTGCATCCCGGCTCATGACAAGGATGAGCTGGACTTTTTCTTTTGTCCCCTTTGAGAGTGTTTTCAGACGAAGCGAAGGATCGATATCCAGATCCTTTAACATCGTATGAGCACGGGAGACATCAAAATCGGAGTAAAAGTCACTGTAATAGGAAATCAGCTCTGAAATCCTGCGGCGTTCATCCAGACATCCGCGCTCCGGAAGATAGGAAACGATTTTCTTCGTCTCTACACCGGGAACTGATCCGTTTACTGTGATCTGTCCGTCAGTTGGTAAAAGAAGCCCGTTGATCAGTTTGATCAGAGTCGTCTTTCCGCTTCCGTTTGGTCCAAGCAGGCCGATGATCTCTCCACGTTCCAGAGTCAGATCAACATTGGAAAGTGCAAAAAAGTGATTGAATTTTCGGGTCAGCCCCTTGCATTCGAGAATGGGGTTCATAGGTCTACCTCCTTGAGTGCTTTCTGTATCAATGCAGCAGTTTCTTCTTTCTGAAAGCCGAGCTGTTTCATCTTTTCAAGAAACTGCAGGATATGTTCGGATGCGAGACTGGTCTTCATTTCATCCAGCAGCTGGGTATCTTCTGTAATAAAACGTCCGCTTGTTCGCTGAGAATATACCAGTCCGCTCCGTTCCAGTTCGGAGAGTGCTTTTTGCATTGTGTTCGGATTCACGGCAGCTTCTACGGCGAGATCCCGGACAGAGGGAAGTCTGTCACCGGGTTTGTAGATACCGGATACGATATCCTGCTGAATACGCTCCATCAACTGTAGATAGATGGGACGGTCATTGTCCAATTCCCATGGCATTTGATCACCTCGTTTTCTATGAAAAACTAACTGTACTATATATATAATACAATCGTATAATGAAGTTGCGGATTTGTCAAGTTACTTTTCATTTGCCGCAAGAATTTCGGCAGGCAGTTCCGGGTGAAAGATCCCTTCCTTTAACATACGAATCTCATATTTGTAAGGCGCATAGGATTTCTTCTCTTTGACAGCCGATGGAATGTACGGTGTTTCCAGAATTTTCGGGATATCCATAAAATCTTTGTGGTGTACGATATGGTGTATCGCGTCAAATCCGATATGTCCGAAACCGATATTGGCATGCCGGTCTTTTGCGGCTCCCGGAATATTTTTACTGTCATTAATGTGAAAGACGGCAATCTGATCTTTTCCGATCAGGCGGTCGAACTCATCGATCACATCATCGAAATGGTGGATGATATCATATCCGCTGTCACTGGTATGGCAGGTGTCAAAGCAGACTCTCAGCTTGTCATTGTATACAACGCCGTCATAAATCTGTGCAAGCTCTTCAAATGTGCGGCCGATTTCGGAACCTTTTCCGGCCATGGTTTCCAGTGCGATATGACAGGGAGTATCTGCTGTCAGGACAGAGTTGAGTCCTTTGATGATCTGGCGGATTCCGGCGTCAGTTCCGGCTCCTACATGAGAACCCGGATGAAGTACCAGAGTATGGCTTTTGCAGGCGGCAGTGCGCTCAATCTCCTTTGCCAGGAATTCGACTGCAAGTTCAAATGTTTCAGGTTTTACAGAATTTCCCAGATTGATGATATAGGGAGCATGTACGATGATTTCGTCAATGCCATGTTCTTTCATATATTCCCAGGCAGGTGAAATATTCAGTTCGCTGATTTCTTTGCGCCTTGTGTTCTGCGGAGCTCCTGTATAGAACATAAATGTGTTTGCGCCGTAGGAAACGGCTTCTTTTGCGGAACCAAGCAGCATCTCTTTACCGCTCATGCCCACGTGTGATCCTAATTTCATAACATATATCCTCTTCTTTCCTTATTATATAAATCCTTTCGGATGCGTGTACAAACAGCTTGCCGTAAAGCATTATACATGATAAAATAGCAAAATGAAAGAAAAATAGAACGGAGAGTGGAACAGAAGTGAAAACATTGTTGGAACTGATTACAATAGAAATGAAAGAAGCCTTTGAGGCAGCCGGTTATGATGCGGCATTTGCGAAAGTAACCTTGTCAAACCGTCCGGATCTGTGTGAATACCAGTGCAACGGAGCAATGGCAGCAGCAAAAACTTACAAAAAGGCGCCGATCATGATCGCAAATGATGTGGTGGCAGGACTGCAGGAAAAAGACTGTTTTGAAATGGCAGAAGCGGTGAATCCGGGATTTATCAATCTGAAAGTAAAACCATCCTTTGCAGCAGCATTTCTCAATGAGATGGCAGCGAGTGAAAAGCTGGGAGTGGAAGAGATGGAGACACCAAAGACGATCATGGTGGATTACGGCGGACCGAATGTGGCAAAACCGCTGCATGTAGGACATTTGCGTTCTGCGATCATCGGAGAGAGTGTAAAGCGGATTCTGCGTTATAAAGGAAACAAAGTAATCGGTGATATCCATCTGGGAGACTGGGGATATCAGATGGGGCTGATCATTACAGAATTGCAGAAGAGAAAACCTGAGCTTCCATATTTTGATGAAAACTTCACCGGAGAATATCCGAAAGAGGCGCCGTTTACGATCGGAGAGCTTGAGGAAATCTACCCGACGGCCAGCGCTTATGCAAAAGAACATGAAGAGTATCGTGAAAAAGCACTGCAGGCGACGTTCCTTCTGCAGAACGGACATCCGGGATTCCGTGCGATCTGGAATCACATTATGGCAGTTTCTGTAGCAGATTTGAAGAAAAACTATGCAAATCTGAACGTGTCTTTCGATCTCTGGAAGGGAGAGGCAGATGCCCAGAAATATATTCCGGATATGGTGGAGATGCTCAAAGAAAAAGGATATGCGCACTATGATGAAGGTGCTCTTGTAGTGGATGTACAGGAAGAGACAGACAAAAAAGAAGTGCCTCCGTGTATGATCTTAAAGTCAGACGGGGCTGCACTGTATGACACGACAGATCTGGCGACACTGGTAGAGAGAGAAGAACTGTACCAGCCGGACGAAGTGATTTATGTGGTAGATAAGCGTCAGGAGCTTCACTTTGTACAGGTATTCCGCTGTGCAAAGAAGACCGGAATCGTAAAACCGGAGACAGAACTGGAATTTTTAGGATTCGGTACGATGAACGGAAAAGACGGCAAGCCGTTTAAGACAAGAGAAGGCGGCGTGATGCGTCTGGAAAATCTGATTCGTGAGATCAACGAAGAGATGTACAAGAAGATTATGGACAACCGCACGGTTTCCGAGGAAGAGGCAAAGAAGACTGCACAGATGGTAGGACTTGCTGCGATCAAATATGGTGATCTTTCCAATCAGGCATCCAAGGATTATGTCTTTGATGTAGACCGCTTTACTTCCTTTGAAGGAAATACGGGACCGTACATTCTGTACACAATTGTCCGGATCAAGTCGATCCTGAATAAATACCAGGAAGAAAACAGTCTGGAGGATCTGGTGATCAGAGAGGCATCCAGTGAATTTGAAAAAGCACTGATGCTGGAATGTGCAAAATTCAATGATGTGATCGAGACAGTTTATGAAGAGACAGCGCCGCACAAGCTGTGTGCATATATTTATGATCTGGCCAACGCATTTAATAAATTCTATCATGAGACAAAGATCCTTTCAGAGGAAGACGCAGAGAAGAAGAAAGGTTATATCGCGCTTTTGAAACTGACAAAAGAGGTTCTGGAGAGTTGTATCGATCTGCTTGGATTTGAAGCGCCGGAGAGGATGTAGGATATGACGGAAAAATTGTTTTATCTGGACAGTCATCTGCAGAGATTTTCTGCGCAGGTAGAGCAGTGTGTCCCGGATGGAGAAAACTGGCAGATCGTGCTGGATCGGACTGCCTTTTTTCCGGAAGGGGGAGGACAGTATGCGGATACAGGGATACTTGGCAGTGCGCGAGTGCTGGATGTGCAGGAAAAGGATGGTGTGATTTTTCACAGGACAGATGCGCCTCTTTCGGTTGGAGACTGTGTAGAGGGAAGGATTGACTGGGATCTTCGTTTTATGAAGATGCAGCAGCATACCGGAGAGCATATCGTTTCCGGGTTGGTTCATAAAAGGTTTGGGTATCAGAATGTGGGATTCCATCTGGGAAGTGAAGACTGCACGATGGATTTCAACGGAGAGATTACCAAAGAGGAGATTCGCGAGATTGAATGGGAAGCCAATCGGGCAGTGGTGCGAAATCTGGAAGTGGAAGTGACCTATCCGGATCAGAAAGTACTTCAGACGCTTGTATACCGCAGTAAGATTGAGATTGAAGGTCAGGTACGGATCGTGACGATCCCGGAATATGATGTGTGTGCGTGCTGTGCGCCGCATGTGAAACAAACAGGGGAGATCGGGCAGATCCGTCTGACGGGAGTGCAGCGTTATAAAGGCGGCGTCCGTGTGACCATGCTCTGTGGATTCCGTGCGTTGGAGGATTACCGCAGGAAAGCAGAGAGTACAGGGTGTATTTCCTCTGCTCTGTGTGTGAAAGAAGAAGACGTGGCGCAGGGAGTAGAAAAATTAAAAAATGACTGTACAGAATGGAAGCAGAGATATGCGCAGTTAAAGCGAGACATGCTTGCCATTCGTGCAGAAAGGCTGGCCGGGCAATCGGAGGATGTGATTGTGTTTGCGGATGATCTGGAGGGAGAAGAGCTGAGGATTCTGATGAATCTTGTTCTGGATCATGGCAAACGGCTCTGTGCAGTATTTGGCGGAGATGAGGAGCATGGTTTCCGTTATGTGATCGGAAGCAGGATATTGGATATGAGACCGCTTGCAAAAGAACTGAATGAGACATTTCATGGCAGAGGCGGCGGAAAATCGGAGATGGTCCAGGGCAGTGTGCAGGGAAATGAGAGTGAGATGAGGGCATGGATACAGGAGAAAGCGAGGAAAATGAATGGATAGAAATTCAGAACCGGTGAAATTCTGGCATGTATGTGGTCCACTCTTATTGTATTGGGTGATTCAGTTTGTTGCCCAGTTAGTGGCAGAGCTTGCGGTGATGATTCCGCATATCGGTCAGGTTATGGATTATGACGCACTGGAAAAGAGCACTACGACAGAAGAGATGACCAAGGCGATTATGAGCAGTGTGCAGGCAATGTACGAGATCGTGGGTAAATATATTATGCCGATTCTTGCGTTCAGTGCGCTTTGTACGTTGTTTTTGACGGTACCGCTGTTTTTGAAAGACCGGAAGAAGGAACGAATACTTTATAAACAGGCAGTGAAAGTTCCGGGAGTCAAGAAGTATCTGGTCGTTTTCGGACTGGGAAGTGCATTTTGTATCGGATTAAATTGTCTGATGATGTTGTCTGCCCTGGCGTTGTCCTCCTTCGCGTACAGCGATGTGGATATGCAGACGAATGTGGTCGTGCAGTTGATTTGTATGGGGATCATCGTGCCGGTTGCGGAAGAGTTGATGTTCAGGGGGCTTGTTTTTAAAAGATTCCGTGAAAAGAGCACATTCTTTAGTGCGGCGCTGCTTTCGTCTTTGATTTTCGGATTGATGAACGGGAATCTGCTGCAAATCCTCTATGTCGGAGCAATGGGAATGGTGCTTGCCTATTCCTATGAGATTTGTGGGACGATCAAGGTGCCGATCCTGCTTCATATTACAGTAAATGTGATGGGAATTCTTCTGACAGACAGTGCACTGGGAGCCTGGATCCAAGGTGATATCATGCGTCTTGGAGGGGCGGTTATAGTCAGCGCCTTTGTCGGTTCTTCCATGTATGTGCTTTTGCGGGGGATGAAGAAGCAGGAAGTACCGCCTGTTGAATAAAGCTTTTAGGAAAAAGATTACGGTTTACGCCGGTGGGGGTGAATCGTAATTTTTTTGTTTATTAATATTTAAGAATTTATACATTGACTTTCAGGAGTCAGAGATGTATAATTCATACATAACTTAATCGACGGAAGTTCTTCCGGCAGAGGTTATAAGTTCCATGGATCGTAATGAGATCCAGTCAAGAAATCAAGTGTTAATTTCTAACAGATTTCAGTTATTTTAAGTGTTTTATAATGAATCATATATGGCAATAGTCTGTAGAAGATACAGGCTCAGTTCTGATATTCCTGTCTGAGAAAATCATTTCTATTTTTATCTTACGATCTTACAGATTTCCGGAATGCAGAAAATAATTATCGATTTAAACTTTCAAAGTTTAAATAATACAACAATATAAAATCTGCAATATATGTGCAGAAAAAGAAAGGAGGAAGTCTGATGAGAAGAGAAAAAGATGAAAAAGGCTGAAATTCTATAAAAATCCGGTAAAAAGTAAACAAAATCATGAAAAAGAATCAAAAGGAGTAGAAAAGTATGAAAGCATTTATGGAAGAATATGGAGTAATCGTAGTAGCAGCAATCGTCATCATGATCATTGTAGTAGCAGCATCACCAATCGGAGACAGCATTAAAAGCGGAATTATGGAAGCAGTACAGAAATTGACGAACGCACTTGCAGATGCAAATGGAGTCAGCTAATGAAAATATCCAGGGAAGCATGGGTTTTGAAAGAGGAGTGCTTCGGACCGCTGCTCCCATATGTAAAAGATCAGCAGGTTACAGACATCAATTATAACGGGACTGATGTGTGGATCGAACATTTAAAATATGGGATTCGAAAAGCTCCGGTGAATCTGACACCGGAGTTCGCAGGCCGATTTAGCGTTCTGATTTCTAATATTGTGAGTGAACAAATCAATAAATTTAATAATGTTCTGGAAGCGGAGACGGACACTCTCAGGATTTCGATCATTCATCCAAGCGTGACAAATACAGGGTATTCCATCTCTATTCGAAAAACACCGGCGGTTATGCGTATGACAGAAGAAAAAATGCTGGCCGATGGATACTGTTCCAGAGAGGTGCTTCTGTTTCTGAGAAATTGTATGGAAGCAAAATTGAATATGGTCTTTTGCGGGTGTCCGGGAGCTGGAAAAACAGAATTGCTGAAATTTTTAACACAATTTATACCGAAGCACGAAAAGGTGATGACCATTGAAGATAACCTTGAGATTCATTATCGGGATATTAATCCGGGGGCAAACTGTGTGGAACTGAAAGTGGATGAAGAATTTTTCTCTTATACGAAAGCAATCAAATCTGCACTTCGGCAAAATCCGCAATGGGTGCTTCTGTCAGAAGCGCGTTCTACAGAAGTGAAGTATCTTTTAGAATGCTTTTCGACAGGTCTTCACGGACTGACGACACTTCATACAGATGATACGAGGAAGATTCCTGACCGGATTCAGAATATGATGCAGGATTCTTACGCGGCATCCAGAATGGAAAATGACATCTACAGTTTTTTGAATGTAGGAATATTGCTCTGCAAAAAGGCAACCGGAAATGGAAAGGTCTTTCGGTTTGTCGATCAGATCTGCCTGTTTGACAGAATCGGAGAAGAAAACCGAAAGTATCTGATCGTGGAAAATGGAAAAGTAGTGTCCAGAGAAATTTCTGAGAATATCAGAAAAAAATTTCAATGGGCAGGAATAAGATCCCCCTTTTTGGGAGAAAGCGAGGGGAAAATGGTGTGCAGGTAAAACAAAAAAAGAAAAGGCGAAAAAGGCACATGTTTCACTATTGGAATCCGAAACTGCTGAATCTGGAGATTCAGCGGTGCGGATACACATTCAGTGCTTCGTCCTATGTGAAATATCTGTTGGCGGTCTATCTGGGAATTGCAGGATTTGCCTATCTTTTTCAACTGCAGATTTTCTTTTCAGTGATTGTAATCGCAGCGGCATCGATATTTGTGCCAACGGTATTTTTAATGAATTATAAAAATCTGTATGAAGAAAAGAAGTTTGAAGATCTGACTGCCTATATGGAACAGCTTTTATATTCGTTTAAACGCAGGGCAAAGATTCTGACGGCGCTGGAAGATACAAAATTATTGTTCCGTCAGGGAGAGAGCCGTTTATACAATGGAATCGAATATGCAGTAGAGCATATCCAGTCCGCACAAAGTGAGGGAAACATTTATCAGGAGGCGTTTTCAGAAATTGAAAAAGAGTATGGATGTAAAAGATTGTATAAGATCCATGATTTTTTGATGCAGGTAGAGCAGTCGGGAGGAAGCCCGGATGCAGCGATTGAGATTTTACTGAATGACAGAAAAATGTGGATTGAGAGGATTTATGGTCTGCAGAAAGAAAAAAAGAATATCAAGGTCAAGGTAACGATCGGGATCGGACTCTCTTTTCTGATCTGTGCCATGAGTATTCTGATGCTGCCCAAAGAGTTTGATATCACACAGAATCCAATTTCTCAGGCGGTTACGACAGGAGTGGTGATTCTCAATATGCTGATCTGGTATGCAGCGCAGAAAAAACTTTCCGGCAGTTTGATCTTATCAGATGAAGATGTCGATGAAGCGGAAATTCGGGAAAAATATAAGTATGTTGTGAAGGGAAACCGGGAAAAGGAAAGGCTTAAATATAGTATCATTGGATGTATCTTCGGTGTGACGGCGATCTTACTGGGGAATACTGTGGGGATGACAGCAGCAGGTGCGGCGGGTGCAGCAGCAATCTGGATGTTGACGCAGGAGAAGCGAAAATATAAACATGCCAGAAAACGTGTATTACGTGAGGTGGAAAAACAATTTCCGGAATGGCTGATGAATCTGTCCCTGCAGCTTCAGACGGATAATGTGCATGTATCTTTAAAGAAGACAATACCGGACGCACCGTTTATCTTAAAACAGGATTTAACGCGACTGGTAGAAGAAATCGAACAGCAGCCGAATGCACTTCAGCCTTATCTCCGCTTTATGAGAGAGTTCCAGATTCCGGATGTGCTTTCTGCAATGAAGATCTTGTATTCCATGGCAGAATTTGGAATTGGAGATATGGGAGGGCAGATTGATGCGCTGGTACAGAGAAATACCGTTATGATGGATCGGGCAGAGCGTTTGAAGGAAGAAGATATGATGGCAGGTGTTGGGTTTCTTGTACTGCTTCCAATGATCACGGGAGTCGTAAAAATGCTCGCAGATCTGGTACTGGTCATTTTGGGGATTTTGTCTGTTGTAAATACAATTTAGAAGGTTTGAGAGAAAAGAGGGCGATATCATGAAAGAATTTTTGGAAGAATACGGTTCGATCATCGTAATTTCAATCATCGGATATGCGGTCATGTCCGGTTTATGGAAGATTTTAATACAGGTAAGTTCTGTTTGAGAAGGAGAATAGCGGAATGAAAGAATTTATGGAAGAGTATGGCGGTGTGATCGTGACGTGTATGCTGGGAATCATGCTGCTTGGACTTTTGTATTCGCTGCTTGCTTCAGGAGGTCAGCTGCATAGGCTGGCAGAGCTGTTTTTTGACGGGATAGGGATAAAAATGTCAGGAGGGCAGATGTGAAGAGCTGGATCGGAGAATATGGAAAAATCGCAGCAATGGCAATTATCCTGGCCGTATTATTTGCATTTGTTTGGAATCGTACTGATCATGGATATCTGGGCGCGCTTTCAAAGGCAGAGCCAAAATCATTTTTAAAAGCAACCGATAATTCCGATTTTCTTGTACAGTTGAAACCGAGACCGGATCCGGTCTTGACGGTATCTGTCAGTAAACTGAAGTATCAAAGAAGATATGACCTTCTTCATGGAAAAGAAATCAGTGCCAGGGCTGTGGACGCGGATGGAAGAGAGCTTCCGGTCAGCGTGATAAAACTGATCGCTCCAGATGGAAGTCAGCTGGAAAAGGAACTAAATCCAGAGGCGTTTTGGACAGCGCAGAGAGGTGTTTATGAGATTACTTATCAGGTAGAGGAAAACTATCAGGGGGCTTATATTAGAAAAGTAACAAAGGTATGTCGGGTTACAGTAGATTAAAGTGCGGTTGAAAGGAAAAGAAAAATGAAAGGTGCGATCGAAACAATGGTGGGAGTTGTACTGATTGCCTTCATGGCAGTGCTGAGTACTGCCTATATCAGCGCATCGTTGAATACACAGAAGGCACAGGCTTATCATTCTACAGTTGTAACAGAGATTGAAGCGAGTGATTATAATGCAGAGGTTCTGGAGAAATGTAAAAAGAAAGCGCTGGAAAACGGATATGAAAATCTGGATATTCAGGTTGTGACCAGTGCGGCAGGAAGCAAATATGCAAAAGTGACATTGGCATACCGGTACACGATTCCACTTTTGAATATGCTTTTGGAGCATCAGATCACAGGATATGCAAAATAGAAAAAAGGGGAAAGGAGAGTATGCCAGGAACGGATGAGACATGCAGTGATGGGATTTTTTATTTTAATTATGCTGATTTTTGCAGGAGCATCGATTTATACGGCGGAGACAAAGACGATGCATCAGAATGAGCTGGACAGTATTCTGGGAGCAGCAATGGAAGAATCGATGGAGATTCTGACAGTGAATCCGACATATTCGATCGGGAAAGAGGTGGAAGGAAAAGAGCTGGCAGCAGATTTTATTCAGAATATGCTCATGCGAACAACCAGCAAATCGACATTTGAAGTAGAGATACTGACAGCAGATGCACAGAAAGGTTTGCTGGATGTGCGGGTGACGGAATATTATCGGCAGATATGGGGAACGGGAAAGGCAGTTGCCAGAAAAACTGTGATATTGGATGATGTAGAAGGAAAAGAAGAGGTTTTCTCTAAGATATCATTCTGGAAATCATACAAAAATAATAAAGTCGAGGAAAAACGTATTGTAAAGCAGGTGGTAGTTCCGGAGGGGATTTTGCTGCCCAAGGAAATACTGCCGGTTGAAAATGGAAGTGGAGATGAGAAAGTGAAAGGCTGGAGAGCAGTCGGCCAGTTGGAAAACACCATATATACAAAAGAAAATATCGGGACAGTGCAGGCGAAAGGCGATATGGATTTTGAAGCTGTTTATGAGAAAACCGGCAGTAAGGCAGATTAAAAAGGAAAAATATTACAAAAATATTAAAAAGTTATTGCTTTTTCATCACGTATCGAATATAATTCTTATTGTATGATTAAACTTGGCGATAATACCACACAATCCTTTCAAAATACCACAAACTGTATTGAAAAAGTGCGGAAAATCAGGTATTATGTAGAATATGTGGGGACATAAATAAGAATATTAAGGATAGGTGAAAGTATGAAAATGAAAAAAGTACGAAGTGTACTGCTTGCGGCAGCATTAACGTGTTCCATGATAGTTACACCTGTTATGGCGGCACCAGATGATACAACAAGTCTTCAGAATCAGAAAGAATCAGCTCAGAATGAAGTGAACGGTCTTCAGGCACAGCTGAATGAATTGTTTACAAAGACAAATGATCTGGAAACACAGCTGATCAACAAAGGGCAGGAGATTACCAAGGCTCAGGAAGACCTGGCTGTAGCAGAAGAGAAAAAGCAGCAGCAGTATGAAGATATGAAGCTTCGTATTAAATACATGTATGAGGAAGGCGATACTTCAGCATTAGAACGTATTGTAGCTTCCGGAAGTATCTCAGAGATGCTTACTCAGACGGAATATGTGGAGAAAGTACATACATATGACCGTGATAAGTTGCGGGAATATGCAGAGACAGTTCAGGAAGTAGAAGATCTGAAGACATCTCTGGAATCAGATATGACAAAATTGCAGAATCTGGATGAGGAGTACAAGACACAGACAGCAGAGCTGTCAAGTACGATTGAGTCCAAGAGAGCAGAAGTGTCTAACTTGGATGCAATGATTCAGGAAGCTGCAAGAGCGGCAGTAGAAGCTGCGAAAAAGGAACAGGAAAAGAACAACACGGTAAATAATGAAAATACCAATACACCGTCAGGCGGTGGAGATAATAGCGGTGGAACTGTAACGCCGGCACCAGAGCCGACACCGACACCAACTCCGACACCGACACCAACTCCGACACCGACACCGGAACCAAATTACAATCCGTCTACCGGAAATGCAGTCGTGGATCGTGCATACAGCTGGGTAGGAAAAGCGGAATATGTATGGGGAGCATGCAGTCCGGGAGCGTTTGACTGTTCCGGTTTTGTAGCGTATTGTCTGACTGGCAATTATGCTCGTCTTGGTACAACGTATACATTCCTTGGATGGCCGCAGGTAAGCAACCCGCAGCCGGGAGATGTAGCAGTAAATGCGGAACACTGTGGTATCTATATCGGTGGTGGTCAGATGATTCATGCAGCAGATTACGGAATCGGTGTTATTCAAGGACCGGTTCAGAGCGGTATGATTTACGTTCGTTACTAAAGAAAAATTCATATACAAAGTACAAAAGAAAAGCCCTGATGGTCATCGTGTCATCAGGGCTTTAAGATTCTTAGATCAGTTTTTGGGGAACAATTTCAAGCCAGTATCCATCCGGATCAGAGATGAAGTAAATTCCCATTCCCGGATTTTCGTAGCAGATACATCCCATTTCTTTGTGCTTTTTGTGAGCTGCATCGAAATCATCCACTTCAAACGCAAGATGGATCTCATTGTCTCCCAGGTTGTAAGGGCGATCCATATCGCGCAGCCAGGTCAGCTCTAAAAGATGTGGAGTAGTTCCGTCTCCAAGGTAGACCAGGGTAAAGCTTCCATCCTCAGCGTCTTTTCTGCGAACTTCCGTCAGATCCAGAGCTTCTTTGTAAAATGCAAGAGATTTATCCAGATCCAGTACATTTAAATTGTTGTGTGCAAATGTAAATTTCATAGAGTACATCCTTTCTTTTTCTTTTCCATCAGCATACCATAGAAAGTCCTTGCAATCCAGTATTTTCTATGATATACTACTAGCGTTGCGAAAAAACACGTATGCGTGGTATCACTGAAGGTGCCTAAGTTTGACGATAAGACAAGCCGGTCTCAGTGTAAAGAAAGTATACGGAAGTAAAAAACCAATTTGGAGGAAAAAACATGAGCGTTATTTCAATGAAACAACTTTTAGAAGCAGGTGTTCATTTCGGACATCAGACAAGAAGATGGAACCCTAAAATGGCTCCATATATCTACACAGAGAGAAATGGTATTTACATCATCGACCTGCAGAAATCTGTAGGAATGGTTGACGATGCTTACAAAGCAGTTTCTGATATTGCAGCAGAAGGCGGCACAATCCTTTTCGTAGGAACAAAGAAACAGGCTCAGGATGCAATCAAAACAGAAGCAGAGCGTTGTGGAATGTTCTACGTAAACGAGAGATGGTTAGGTGGAATGCTTACAAACTTCAAGACAATTCAGAGCCGTATCGCACGTCTGAAAGACATTGAGAGAATGGCAGAAGACGGAACATTTGATGTACTTCCTAAAAAAGAAGTAATCGAGCTGAAAAAAGAGTGGGAAAAACTGGAGAAGAACCTTGGTGGAATCAAAGAAATGAAAAAGATTCCAGATGCGATCTTCATCGTAGATCCTAAAAAAGAAAGAATCTGTGTACAGGAAGCACACACTCTGGGAATTCCGCTGATCGGAATCTGTGATACAAACTGTGATCCGGAAGAACTGGATTACGTAATCCCAGGTAACGATGATGCAATCAGAGCAGTAAAATTAATTGTTTCCAAAATGGCTGATGCTGTTATCGAAGCAAATCAGGGAGCAGCAGAAGATGCATATTATGAGGAAGCTGAAGAAGCAGTAGCTGAAGAGACTGTAGAAGCAGAATAATTATGAACGTAAATGCTTCAGCCTGAACATCAGGTTGGAGCATTTTTGGTAAACTATTTCAATTCATGGAGGAAAAAATCATGGCAATCACAGCAAGCATGGTAAAAGAGTTAAGAGAGATGACAGGTGCAGGAATGATGGACTGCAAAAAAGCTCTGAATGAAACAAACGGAGATATGGATGCAGCAATCGAGTTCTTAAGAAAGAACGGACAGGCAAAAGCTGAGAAAAAAGCTGGAAGAATTGCGGCAGAAGGTATCGTAAAAGCTGTTGTTAAAGACGACAAAGTAGCAGCAATTGTAGAAGTAAACTCTGAGACAGACTTCGTAGCTAAGAACGAAGAGTTCCAGGGATTTGTAGATGCAGTTGTAAATCAGGTTGCAGATTCTGATGCAGCAGATATGGATGCATTCATGGCAGAAGCTTGGGCAGCTGATACAACAAAGACTGTAAAAGATGCTCTTATTGAGAAAGTAGCAGTGATCGGAGAAAACCTGAACATCAGAAGATTTGAAAAGATCGTAACAGACGGATGTGTTGTAGATTATATCCACGGCGGCGGACGTATCGGTGTTCTGATCGAAGCAGAGGCAGACGTAGTAAACGATGAAATCAAAAAATGCTTAAAGAACGTAGCTATGCAGGTAGCAGCTATGTCTCCAAAATATACATCTCGTGCAGAAGTTTCTCAGGAATACATGGATCACGAGAAAGAAATCCTTCTTGCAGCAGCTAAGAAAGAGAATCCGGAAAAACCGGAAAACATCATTGAAAAAATGATCATCGGACGTCTGAACAAAGAATTAAAAGAAATCTGTCTGTTAGATCAGGCATATGTTCAGGACAGCGACCTTACAGTTGCTAAATATGTAGAAAAAGTTGCAAAAGAAAACAATGCAAACGTAACTGTTAAGAGATTTGTTCGTTTTGAGACAGGTGAAGGAATCGAAAAGAAACAGGAAGACTTTGCAGCAGAAGTTGCAGCTCAGATGAACGCATAATGCGAACTTTGCATTAGATTAAAAAATGTAAATACCTCTTATGGATAGTGGAAACACTATTTATAGGAGGTATTTTAGATTATTAGAAAAAATATTATTTGTAAATAGAAACTTAGTAAGAAAAGTTCTATTTAGATATAAAAATCTGCATTGAAGGTTGTTGCGGTAAAAAAGTAGCTGTGTTATATTATATATAAGGTTTATGTTGCGTAGCAGAAAGGAGAAAAGTATGATTACTATATTAGATGCGGCAAAGTATTTTGTTCATTTATCATATTCGGAAAGTCGTGCTTCGTTAACGCCTCTAAAACTACAAAAGATATTGTATTTTGCACAGGGATGGAGTTTTGTGTGGGATAATAAGCCACTTTTTGCAGAAACTTTTGAAGCATGGCAATATGGTCCAGTTAATCCTAAAATTTATAATTATTTTAAAAAATATGGTAGGAATGAAATACCGAAAAAAGAAGAGATTTTGTATGTCACTGATGTAGAGTCGGAAGAGACAATGGAGGCTGTTTGGAATAATTATGGAGATTATAATGCCTTTGAGTTAGTTGAGATGACCCATGAGCAAACACCTTGGAAAGAAGCATATGAAAATAACACGTGTATAACAAATGAAGATATAAAACAATATTTCCAGTCAACTTATTAAAGTTGACTGATTTTATATATAAAATAAATTAGGGGGATATATAATGGCAGTTTTTCTGAAAAAAATTTTCATTGATAATTTTAAATCTTACAATGAACCACAATGGATTGATGTTTCTACGTTAAATGTTTTTATGGGAGCTAATAGTAGTGGGAAAAGTACTGCATTGCAGACGTTATTAACTATAAAACAAACAATAGAATGCAATAGTCCTAATATTGATTTGTTGTTGTCTGGAAAGTTTGTTACATTGGGAGATTTTCAAGAGGTTATTAACGATTCTCAAAAGGGGTATATAAAAATTGGAGTGGCGTTAGAATACCAAAGTGAATTAGGTGATGGGATTGATACTACTTGTTTTATATGGACATTTAAAGAAAGAGATAATATTACTGTTTTAAGTGATTTAGAGGTAGTTATTAATGAAGAGAACATATGCCTAAGTAAGAGGGATGATCAAAAGTATGCAATTAACTTTAATGAAAGATCTACGGAGTTTTTAATTGATTTAAAAAATTTAATGTTGGGAAGTTTGTATGTGCAATATGATGAAATATTTAATAATATATTTCAACAATTTTTAAACGAATTATTAATGGGAGTATTAAGAACTAAGAAAGTTGAACAAGTTAATAAATCAGAAATGGTTGCCATAAGTGGAACAGAAAAGTTCTATTTGTTATTAATGAGAGGTGGATTGAATCGCATAAAAAATAGAACAAACAAAGATCAGAAAATTATAAAAGAAATAATAGATTTGATTATTGAATATTCAAAATTACAATTTGCAGAATATGAAAGAACAGATAACATGCCTAGAATATTGAAAGAAACGATATTGTTAAATGCTTTATCGGAATGTTCTCCGGAGGGCATGTTAAAAATTAAGCAGATTATTGATAAATATAGAGAAAAAATGGCAGAATATAAAGCTGTACCAAATGATGAAAAAACTAAAAATTTGAAATACTCAAGGGTATTTAATGACTTGTCTAGAGCTGGAAAAGATGAAAAAGAAAGTAGAGATTCGGATATTGCCAATATTATGTATTTTTCGATGGTTTATAGAAGATTCATACAAGATATAATAAAAAATATTTTTTATATAGGTCCAATTAGAGAAAAACCACAAGGATTATACAATATAGGATTTGAATCAATACCTAAATATGTTGGGACAACTGGGGCATATTTTGCATCAGTTTTGTTGAGGGAAAATAAAGTAAAAAAATATATCTTACCAGATAATGAAATTGATACGATTATGTTAGAAGAAGCGGTAGATGAATGGGCTAATCATTTGAATATAGCTAGTGAAATTAGTGTTGAACAGAAGAATTCTTTTGGTTTTAGTGTTTCAGTGAAAAATATTCAATATAAAAAATCTGATATTATGAATGTAGGTATTGGAACTAGTCAGGTGTTACCTGTTTTGATTTCGGGATTATTATCAGAAAAAAATGAAATTCTTATGTTTGAACAACCAGAATTACATTTACATCCTTATTCACAAAGTAGATTAGCGGATTTTTTTGTTATGCTGTCTAAAAACGGAAGAAAAATTTTTGTAGAGACTCATAGCGAATATATGATTTTACGTTTGAGATATCATGTGCTTGTGGGAAATATTCGAGAAGACCAGATTGCGATAAATTTTTTTCAGAATAAGAATGGAACAAAAATAAAAAAAGGAAAACTTAACTCATATGGTAATTTAGAATATCCGGAAGATTTTAAAGATGAAACTCAAGAGTTACTTAATAGCTTAATTGCAGCAGCAATGACGAAAGGGAAAAAAGATGATAAGAAATGTATTGATTGATCCGTATATGTTTCTTATTGAAGCTGAAGAGGAAATAAGAAAAAATATCAGTTTTTTTAATAAGGTAATTAGATTACATCAAAAAAATAAAGTTGCAATATTTATATATCAACGCTGGTATGAAAAACTTAAAGAAATGTCTTTTCAACCGTTTCCAATTTCAACATTAGAAATAAAAGACAGAAACTTAAAGGAAAATATTTTGCGTTTGAATAGTAGCTTTTTACACTTAATGGTGGATAATTTTATCGTGATAGAAATTGATTCATGTAATGGTGAACAAGAATTTATTTCTGATGTGAAGATCGTCGAAGATTCGGAATATTATGAATTACTTAATGTTTTACTGACTTCTTGTTATCGAGGAATAGAATTTGAGCCAATTATTTTAAAAGGAGAAATAGAAAAAGGATTATGTCAAGGCGATGAGTTTGAGTTAGAATGTAATTGTTTAACAAACAATTTTTCTAAGAAATATCGTATCGGTGAACCTGATGAATTGGAGAGTGTAAAGGATAAGTCATATGATGAATTGCAAAGACTGGTGTTAGAGTGGTACGAAAATAATAATTATATGGAATCTCCTGAAGTGAAACGCGCGGATCATCATAATCCGCTGCAGAGTAAAACAATACATAAATATAAAGATATAGAGCGCAAGAGCAGGTATGTATTGGATAAATTAAGATATTTTGGATTAAATAAAATTATAATGAAGGATTTTCATGGAGATAGCTCAGAAAGACCGGGAACAATAGTAATTAAAGAGGTGGTTTCAGGTGCAAATAGTGATATAATGAATGGAGAATTGTATTTTAAAGAAGGATTAAAAAGTACAGTAGATTTATATTTTCCAGAAGATATAGGAAAGGCATTATATAATTATACGGATGGGAAATTAGAATATGAAGCTGTTTCAAAATTAAAAGATGAATTATGTGTATAGAAGGTAATATCCTGAAAAATAATAATTAGTAACAGAGAGAGACTAGAAGTTGGGGTACGGAAATACTCCCCAACTTTATAAAAAGGATTCCCCAAATAAGAAAAAATGAAATTGAAATCAAGCAACAAATGCTCAGAATCATTCCCCAACTTAAAAAATTGGGGAACACAGGAAATCGTTAATTAGCCGGAAAGACCAATTTCTTGAAAATACTGATAAATACATAGCTGTACTATATATAAGTAGCAATACAGGCAGGAATATAATTTCAAAGTTCACAAATCAGGCTGGAATGTAATCCAAAAGTCGCAAAACAGAAGGGAAACTAATCTGATATTTGCAAATCTTTAATAAGACCCATAAAACCCTTGAAAATCCAGTGTTTTCAAGGGTTTTTCTTATATTATTCACTTCATATTTTGCATTATAAATTCATGTAACTTTTTGGGCGGATTTTCGTAAAATGTTTGTCAGTGTTTTCGTAAAGCTTCTGTACGAATTCATTAACGCAAACTTCGCATGATTTTTAAGAAAAATGTGGCGATTTCGGTAGCTAATTATTATGCGATTTATAATGCAACTTATCATTTTCGTAATTTTCGTAAAAATATCCACTAAAAAATTATTACTTTTTTCTCTCAGATGCCGGAAAGGAAATCATATGGCAAGAGTAATTTCTATTGTAAATCAAAAGGGGGGAACTGGAAAGTCCGCATGTACAGCTAATTTAGCAGTAGGATTAGCACAAAAGAATATGAAAGTGTTAATCGTTGATGCCGATCCACAGTCTGATGTATCCGCAGGATTTGGATATCGTGATTGTGATGAAAGTAATGAAACACTTACAGCTCTTATGGATACAGTAATGAAAGATGAAGATATTCCTTCAGACTGTTATATCAGGCATCAGGCAGAAGGAATAGACATTATCTGTTCTAACATTGGACTGGCAGGGACGGAAGTACAGTTGGTAAATGCAATGAGCAGAGAATATGTATTGAAACAGATTTTATATGGTATCAAGGAGCAATATGATGTAGTCATCATTGATTGTATGCCATCATTGGGAATGATTGCATTGTGTATTGAAACAATAGCATGTACAGGAATTCGGATCAGCGAAATAAAATATTTTACAGTGGAGCGCGTAAAATCTGGAAAGACAGAAGTAATATTTGGAGAGAAATGAAACGATTAAAAGAAAAGGCAGGAGTAGCAGAATCAAAAATATTCCCGCATAATTTTCGACATCTATTTGCAAGGATTTATTATAAAGTGACAAAAGATATTACAGGTCTTGCGGATTTACTTGGACATAGCAGTATCAATGTAACGAGAATATATACAGCAACTACAGAAACAGTGTTCCAAAAGAAGCTGGATAAGATTGTCGAACAGGAAATATTAGAATGTACAACATAATATCTGTTATGTTGTTTATGGACAGATTAATTTTCGCACGATATAATATTAAATAACACCATGTTATCTGTTATGCTGTTCATATTACATAGTTCCTTTCTGATTTTTTTGTAGCTGTGTCCTATTTAAGTACCGCTCCTTGTAAATCGGCTATAATCTTTATTATTTTTATTGTTTAAAGTTCTCTTTTAGAGGAAATGAATGACTTGCAGAAATAGGATAGAACAGGTTAATAGAGGCACTGTACAACATAACAGATATTATGTTGTATTGATTTGGCAATGGATAAGGAGTAACGATGGCATATACTGTAAGAAAATTACTTGAATCAGAACAATTCCCTAAAATGAAGCTGCTTTGTGGTAAAAAAGGTCTGGATCGGGAAGTAAAAGGCATTCGAATCATAGAAATTGAAGATATGGAACAATACCTGACAGGTGGAGAGATGCTTATAACCAGCTTTCAGGTATATTTATCATGCAGTGACCGGGAAGTAGAGCAGCATTTTGAGGATTTGGTAAAAAGTGATATTAGTGGTTTCATTGTGAAAAAAAGAGAAGAGGATGATCCAACAGGAAAGCGATGGAAGTTATTGGAAAAACACTGTGAAAAATATGAGATTCCACTGCTTGAGATTCCGGAAGATTTATATTACTGGGGAATTATTCGCTATGTTATGACGCAGGTATTCGATAAAGATACAGCACGATTCCTTTTTCAATCAATGAGTTTATGTACGGAACAAAGAAAAGAGAGAGGTGAGCACCTATGCAGCTTACAAATACAAAGGATTATGCGAGCGAGATCTAAATTAACATGGAGGTACAAACACGAATGGGATACACAGTAAAAGACTTTATCGACTCGAACAAATTCCCAGGAATGAAATTAATTAGTGACAATTCAGGAATCAATAGAGAAATAAAAGGGGCTCGGATTATTGCAGCGCCGGATATGGAAAAATTTCTGGTGGGAGGTGAACTCCTTCTGACATCTCTGATGGTTTATGAAAAGCTGGATGAGCGTATGATGCTAAGTCATTTGGAAGAATTAAATAAAAAACAGGTAAGCGGGTTTATTGTGAAAAGAATTCAAAATACAGCACATCAAAATGAGCTGTTTGAAACTTTATTGCTTTTTTGCAATGAACATAGTATTCCGGTTTTAGAGATTCCACAGGATTTTAACTATTGGCCGATTATTAAATATTTGCTGTCGCAGGTATTTAATACAGAAATTTCAAAAGCAGTCTACTCTAAAATGACACGTGATGAATTTAATCGCCTTTTTCCAGAGGGAACCAGTGACTACAGATCATTAGAGAATCTGTTTGACAGAGCAGGGAGGATACTTGGGAATCCAATAGCTTTGTACGATGAAGATTTCCACTGCATGTATTCAAGTACATCAGAAGAAAGTGATTTAATAATCGCAGATGATTATGAAAAGTATGTTCCCAACATTATTTCGAGATATGAATATATGAGGCAAAAGAGAAAAAATGTTGAGTATATTAGAAAAATCAATATTTTAAACCAGTGCACGTTTTATTTAGTGGTTTCAGAAGTGAATGGACCATTAAGAGAGCTGGATTTTATAGCATTAGATAGTTTAATGCCGCTTTTATTATATGTTCTGACTCAAATTGTAACTGATAAAAATATGGAGAAAAAATATCATAGAGATTTGGAGTACAGATTGTTAAATGCTTCCTTGTCTGAAGCGGAGGAAGATGAGGTTGCAAACTTGCTTAAACTTGGTGTAACTGAAGATTATAGGGTTGTCACCTGTTATTTAAAAACTGAAAACTATAAAGATAATTTTACTGTTTTTCAAAGAAAAAAGATGGAAGTTATAGAAAAAGCAATTTTAGATTTCATACCGAGAGAGTATATTTATTGTAACACGAACCAAGTTATATATATTCATAATGAAAACAGGCTAGAAGGAAAACTGGATATAAGAAAAAAACTGGAAGAGTTCCAGAGAATGATACAAGACCAATTGAAAGAAGGAGAATCAAAATACGAATTTCTGATTGGGGTAGGAAATAAAGTTAAGGGTTACCACAATCTGAAAGAATCTTTCGCAAACTCTAAAATTGCAATAGAATACATTGATGTCATTAGAAAAATAGTAGGAGATGCAAATAAATCAGTGGTGGATTGTTCAAAATTGGGTTTTTTTCATATTTTTGCAAATATTAAGGATGAAAAGCAATTAAGAACATATATACCAGATACAGTGCATGAAATTCATCAGTATGATGTTCAGAAAAATGGAGAACTGATTGATACGCTGGAATGTTATCTGAATCATAAACAGAGTATTCGAAAAGCTTCTGAACTAATGGGCGTGCACGCCCGGACAGTTTCGTATCGTTTGCAAAAAATAGTAAAACTAACGGGGATGGACTTTGATAACATAGCTGAGATGCTAGCTGTCCGAAATGGAATTATTATATTAAAAATACTGGAATTGTTATAAAAGATAACGAATCACATGGTTAGTGTGGTTCGTTTTTTTGCATATTAGTCAAAAATGGAGCACTTCGAACAAAAAAACGTTAAAAAAATTTCGTCCGTTGCGCATTATATTTTTAAGTTTAATAGCGTATAATACGCAAATTGATAAGAAAAATTATCAGTGAAAAACATTGAACATATCAATTTTGATATTTTTTTTGATATAAACTAAGACTTCACAGGGTTTAGATTAGAGGGATAACGATGCAACTAAAAAATTCGACAGATTACGCAATTAGAATTGTGTGTTACTTAGCAGCACAGGAACGGATGGTATCTACATCAGAATTGTCACGGAAGCTAAATGTTTCTGCTAATTATGTTCCTAAAATAGCAAAAAAACTGAAAGATGCAAAAATAGTCACTGCCTGTGAAGGTACAAATGGTGGCTATATGCTGGCAAAACAACCGGAGAACATTTCTTTAATGGATATTATATCGTGTGTAGAGGAAACAATGGCAATTAATCGTTGCTTGGAAGAAGATCGTTTTTGTTCCAGAAGTTTAGAAGATACCTGCAAGATACATAAAATATTGCTGAGTTTGCAGAATACATACAATAATAAATTAGAGAGTGTAAAGGTTTCAGACGTTATCCGCCCTGGAGAAGATGAATATTTTGGACGATTTTATGTTGTGTTAAAGCTGAACTTAAAGGAAAAAAGCTACGAGTGTGTGTACTCGCATATCCGTGAAGTATATGAGAAAGTAAAAAATACAGAAAGCTATGAAGAGTTCATAAGCCAGTATGTAGAAAGATATGTGTATGCTTCTGACAAAAAAATGGTTTATGACTTCTTGTCAAGTGAAGGATTAGAAGAAAGACTAGTTGATGGATGTATGGAAAAGGATCTTCCGTATCGCAGAATTACTGGAAAAGATAAGAATGCATATGTTTGGATGGAAGCAAAAAAATATATAGATGCAAATGAGAATACTGCAATTATCACCTTACATAATGAGAAGATTGTCCAGAACACAGTTATAAGGATGGAACAGGAACTCGTAAAGAAAGAACAGGATATGGCAAAGCAGTATTGGGATATGGTATCACTTTTAACTACTGTATTGAATCATAATCAGTTAGTTGAATCAGGATATCAAGACGATATCAGCTTCTATACGAAACAGGTATATCTTCAATTGCAGAAGAATTATCCGGAATATGGAATTACAGATGAGGAAATTACGTCAGTAGCTCATCTAGCACCGATTCATGATATTGGAAAGATAAAAGTGCCAATTGAAATTTTAAATAAAAATGGAAAATTGACGGATGAAGAAATGAATGTAGTAAAGCAACATCCATTAGTAGGTGCAGCGATGACCCAGAGATTCCCAGAGGGGATAACAACGGAAAAGCTGAACAAATATAGCTATGAAATATGCAGACATCACCATGAAAGATATGATGGATCAGGATATCCAGACGGTTTAAAAGGAAATGCAATTCCAATGTGTGCACAGGTTGTTGGGATTGTGGATGCTTACGATGCATTGATCAATGATCGGCCATACAAAAGAAAGTATGAACCTGAAGAAGCAATACGGATGATTTCAAACGGTGAATGCGGAGCATTTTCCAATCAGCTGATGCAATGCTTTCAGGAGGCAGCAAAGCAGCAAAAATGGCTAAAAAGGAAAAATTAAAGTAACAAGTGAAGACAAAAGATTAGAGGTCCAGATATGAAGAAAAAAAGAAGGATAGAGAACAGAATTATCGCAGTAATACTATGTATGGCTATCTTATTTTCTCAAGTGAATATTGCGGATGCGGCAGATCTGAATCCATCAGGTACCAACACGAGTCAAGTGGCCCTTTCTGATGAAACCAATATGAGTAATGATGAAGCATCAACCGAATCCACAGTTTCAGATGAAATAAATGGCAGCACGGAGTCCGAATCTGCGATATCGGAGGAAACAAATGAAAACTCGAAGAATAACGAATCGGAATCTTCCGGTGAAAATGTTAAAGCGGAATCAACAGATAATATAGATGCTTATTATAAGGATAGTAAAATATGCATTTATAATTACGAGCAGTTAAAACAGATAGGTTCGGATGCCTATGTATATACAGGGGATAAGGACGGAACGATTGGTTCTGGAGATGTAGTAAAGAGTGAAGGCACAGAGCTGAAATACGGTGTAGATGCCCAGTACATTTTGATGAATGACATCCAGATGAACTCTGAACAGATTTGGTCAGTACCGGATTCCTTTACCGGAACTATTACTGGAACGAAAGTAGAAAAAAACGAAACATCAACGCTGTATGATAAGGAAACGGATACAATCTACATATATAATCCATATCAGTTAATGGTACTTGCACAAGAAGAATCTGAAACGGAACCAGTTATGTCATTGGATTATGATGCACCACAGTTTGGTATGGGGCAGATGATTTATCCGGATGGAGAAGATCAAGAGTATCTGACTTATAGTAAGTCTCATAATTATGTGTTATCGCAGAAGTTTAATTCAGATAAGCCGGAATTAGTTGCAGATCAATTGACAGAAAAAGCAGCGGATGGAGTTCAATGGCTAGATGGTGAGCATGCGGATGGAAGAACAAAACCGGGGCAGTTATACGTAACGGTTTCTGGGAAAAAATATATTCTGATCGGAAATGAGTCTCAGCTGAGAGCAATCGGCAGTAATAAGAGCGTAACTCCAAGACTGTATGTTTATTATAAACCGGGTCTGGTAAGTGGTTTGTTAGGCGGAGATCCTTTTTATACGCCGTACTATCCCGGTGATGCTGATTTGGGACTTGACGCTGTGGCAAAGGAAGGTGCTACTACACATGGGCATATAAGACCTGAGGCAGATAAAGTCAAAGGTGAGAATTCATATCTTTATTACAAAGATACAGAGAATGGTAAAGAAAATGGCAAATACAAGCTGGCGAATGTAAACCTTTCCGATGATAACATTCTTACAGGTTTGCTTAAAGGCGTAGGTGGACTTTTAGGTACCTTACTGGGCGAACTTACTGTTGGAACCGGTGAATTTTGTGGAACCAATGAAAATGGTATTCCTGATAAAAATATAGATAAATATAAATTAAGGAGTGAATACGGCAATCTTAAATATTCATCCAATGCAAATTACATCATTTTCCGAGATATTGACTTATCAAAGGATGGTGTGAACTCAAATAAAGAAGATGATCTGTGGACACCACTTATGGTATCGGGGGATATCAAAGGTGCAAAGTTAGCAGATGGACAAACAAAGCTTACGGATGAAAACACGATTCTGGCAACTGGAAGACCTGTAATTTCTAATGTGAATGTGAACCAGACAGAAGCAATGGATGGTTCTAAGTATATAGGAATTGGATTCTTTGGAACTATAACGAATGAAGTTAATGTAAACAATATTGGTGTCAGCGCCGGAACAGTCTCCGTATCAAATCTGGAATTACAAAATGTAAATGTACAAAATAACACGAATAAACATAAAAATACACAGACCATAATAAGTGGACTTACATCGGGGCTTGGATGGCTTGTAGGAGGTATAGTTGATTTATTAGTAGGAGTTTTAAGCTTTGGGAACGTAAACTTGAATCTGAAAGATACGTTATCAGCACTTTTAAATGCAAGAGCAGAGGATCCGACGATTTATGCAACAGGTGCATTTGCCGGAAGGCTGGTGGGAGATGTTTCCATTGAAAACTGTGATGTGACAGGAAAAGTCAGCGTTTCGAATATTAATGATCGTACTGGTGGGTTTGTCGGTTATACAGAAGGCGTAACACAGTATGACGGATTGTCAACAGCTCTTGGAGTAACGGAGAATGCATTATCATCATTGTTAAATGCAATTCCGGGACTTGGACTTGGAGATTTGATTACAATTCTTCTAGACAATGCATTGCCAGTTGGTAGCTTGATTCCTACTGGATATAAAAATGTAAATATCGAAAACTGCCATGTAGAGAATCTGTCAGGAACTATCGGATCTGCCGATAAAGATTATGCCGGTGGTTTCGTAGGACAGCAGGTAGGAACAAGAATCTTCGACTGTTCCGTGAAAAACAGCAGTTATTCTGTAACGGTAAAAGAATACGGCGGAGGATTTGCAGGAATCAGCAGAGATGCGGAAATCCGCGGTTTGTTAAGTGATGTAGGTGTTGAACTTATTCGAGTAATGCAGCCACAGAGTATCTTGTTAAATTGCAATCTGACAGGATGTAATGTCTCAGTATCTGGTGAAAATTATCAAGGCGGTATCGTAGGAGCACAGGCAAACAGTTATGCGGTCAACTGCGGAGCGAATGGAAGCATCGCAGTTAAAGCAAGTGGAAGTTATGCCGGTGGTGTGAGTGGTATTTCAACAGTTGGATGGATTACAAACCTTGGAAATAAAGAAGTCAAGGATGTAAGCCTTTTAACAACGGTAAAAGACTTGTTGACGGGCCTTTTGTCCAGTGATCCAGAAAAAGCAGGTATGCTCTTGTCACTTGTAGGAATTGCACCATCAGCAATCCTGGGATGTAACATGGATTGTTCATCGGTTTCGGTTGAGGCTGGTAAGAGTTATTCCGGTGGTATTCTTGGTGGCGGTGATGGCGTCTATATTGCGGAATCCAGTACAGAGTATCTAAATAAACTTCCTTATTGGAAACATGGTGGAGCAGATGCAAGTAGCGTAGCACAAAGAGATAATGTGCTTACAGGATTAAAAACAGTTACGGCAGGTGAAAATCGTGCCGGAGGTATTGCAGGAAGTGTAACAACAGCAAATGTCACAGGACTTTTAAATAATACGCTTGGAATCGGAAACTTTCTTGGATTTACTGTGCATCATGTAACGGTGACGGGAGTAAATGATGGATATACAGTAGAAGCAAAAGGAAATTATGCCGGCGGAGCGCTTGGCGAGGCTGTTGGTGGAGATGTGGATACTGTAACATTGAATCCGGTAAAATCTGTTATAGCAAAAAACAGAGTCGGTGGTTTTATCGGTTGTGCAGGTCCGGGAGATCTGGCAGGTGGAAACGGACTGACTTTGAATCTGTTAGGACTGAACAACTTGCTGAAAGTAGAAAATCTGCTTTCTGTGGCAGAAGGTGTCAGAGTTAAAACCAACGAAGCTCATGTAAATGGCATCGCAGGAGGCATGACTGTAGAAGCAACAGGCACAAATTCCAACGGCGAAGTAGTGGATTATACAGCTGGTGGTTTCATCGGAAAGAGTAACAGTTGTGAGATCATTAAGTCCGATGTGAAAAATTTAAAAGAAGTAACAGCAAATGATAAAGACGGTTTTGCCGGAGGATTTGTAGGTTCCTCACAGACCGGTGGTCTTGCAGATGTAGCAAATGATGCAGATATCAAGAAATTGATAAATGTCAACGGACTGCTTAGTGCAGTGAAATACCTGATTCCTTCGTATACGATGTGTACGGTTACTTATGGGGATAAAGGAGGAGTCACTGCAGATACTGCTGGTGGTTTTGCCGGAAACTTCCAGAGTGGAACCGTCAACAATCAGGATGCAGGAGAAGGAAACTATTATTCCGTATACAACTTAGATCATGTAAATGGACAGACTTATGCCGGAGGCTTTGGCGGAAATGTTTACTCCGGAGCGTTGGCAGATGCTGGAGGTGGAATCAGCATTCTGGGCGGAATCACAGGTCTGAATATAAATGTTGGAGATCTGCTTAATCTGATCAATGCCTACATTCCATATGTGCAGTATGCCGGAGTTAAGTCAGACAACGGATTTACGGTTACTGCCAACAAAACGAAAACAGACGACAGCAATTCCGGAAGTGCCGGAGGATTTATCGGTTACGGAAGCGGTGTTCAGGTAAGCTACTGTGATGTTACGAACCTGAAGCACACAACTGTGAAAGCACCGAAGGATTTAGAAGCAAATGAAGCGCCAACATATTATAATGAAAACGAAAGCACATATGCAGTAACAGGTGCCAGATATGCCGGTGGATATATCGGATATATGAATATTGGCTCTGCAGCTTCTGTTGGAAAAGGCTTGAATGTACTTGGTAAATCGATAGGAATCAATAATGTGCTGGATGCATTGAATGTCGTTGTTTCTACAATAGAACATTCTGATGTTACAGGAAATGTTGGAGGTTTTGCAGTAAAAGCGACCTGGAAAAATACAGCATCCGATGCATCAGCAAATGACATACTGGGTGATGCCGGTGGTTTTGCCGGAAAGATATCCGGTGGACATATTCAGGACTCTAATGCAAATAACTTCTCCTATATCATTGGACAGATTACAGCCGGTGGTTACGTGGGAGATCTGGAACCGGGAAATGTGGCAAATGTACTTGGCGATACGGGTATCTTAGGTGGTCTTGTTGATGTGTCAGATACATTGGCATCATTAGCGGAGGACTTTGTACCGACGATCAGAAACAGCTCTACGACTTGTGTTCCTTGCGGTGGTGCAGTTCGTGCAGATGCGGCTTCCACAACACAGGTACAACGAGGTATGGCCGGAGGTTATGCAGGGCATAATGAAGGCGGTCATATCTGGGGAAACAATACAAAGAATTGGAAAGGTAAAGCTTATACCGAACCAACAAGTACTTGTAAAGCAGTAAGAATCCGTTCGGTATATGGAGAAGAAATCGCAGGTGGCTTCACAGGACTTATGGAGTCAGCCGATACGGCAAGTACCGGAAACCTGTCCTTGTTGTGGGGACTGGTAAAAGTAGATAATATCCTGGGAGCACTCAGCGTTGTCTATCCGACAGAAGAAAATACGGCAGTTTACGGACCACTTGCCTTGATGGATTACAAAACCTGGAACAAATGGGTGGAATTTGTCGGTAAAAAAGGTGGTTATGGAAGTGATCTTGCTGAGCATGGAACAGTAACTAATCAGGCTGAACTGGATGCAATCATAGGAAAGTATGCTTACGGATACAATGTCGTAGCTGGAAGAGCAAATTATCGAGATGAAATAAAACTGGCAAATGGTGGAGCAGCCGGTGGATATGTTGGCTCGATGCAGACTGGGACTATTACAAATGGACAGGCTTATCAGGCGAAGACAATTAAAGGGCTTCGATGCGCCGGCGGTTTTGCAGGAGAAATGATAAACGGCGGAGCAGCAAAGCTTGGAGGAGTTGATATCCTTGGTCTTAATCTGCAATTAGGACAAATGCTGCAGGTACTTAATGTCTTTGTGCCAGTAATCAAGAAATCTTCAGTAGAGGGTTATCAGAGTGGACTGATTGTTCAGTCAGAAGGTGTAGATGACAAAGATACCTGTGGTTATGCCGGAGGTTATGTAGGAAAACTGATCGGTGGACAGATCTGGGGCGAAAATGATGCACGCTGCAAGGTTACAAAGTTGAGACGAGTTGATGGAAGAAGCTACGTTGGAGGATTTGTCGGAAGCTCAAGACCAGGAAGTGTAGCAACATTGAATCCAACTGCAGGAGAAGGATTGCTCAGTCAGCTTCTGAATAAACTATTAAGTACACCGGCAGATTTGATAAAAGTATTAAATGCCACAGTCGCAACAATCCGTTATGCAGATGTGGAATCATGGGACGACTGGGGAATCATCGTAAATGGTGCTTATGCAAGTGGAAGTAATAACACTTCTTATGCAAAAGCAGCCGGAGGATTTGCCGGAAATCTGGAAGGAACGGTACTCGGCAAGAAGGATACGGAAGAGGCAGGAGTTTCTGTACAGAATATCCGTTCCGTAGTCGCGGGTGAATATGCCGGAGGATGCTTCGGTGTTGCAGATGTAGCAGGTGTTGCGAATATCAGTGCAGGTAATGAAACATCTTTATTAGATAAGCTATTAAAGCTAGGTAGAACAGATGTATTAGACGCTTTTAGAAGTTATGTATATTACGGAACTGTAAACGGAAGTAAAGATGCTGGCTTAAGCGTCAGTGCAAACACAGCGATAAAATCCGGACAGAACAATCAGGTTACCTATAGCGGAACAGCCGGAGGTTTTGGCGGCTCTCTGTTAAATGGTTCTGTGAAAAACAGCAAAGTAACGAGCTTAAGTAATGTAAGAGGTTTAAACAGTGTCGGAGGATTTGTCGGCTATTCTGGAAAGAGCGGAGTAGTTAAGGCAGACAAGATAGACGTTATTGGAGACAATAAAGGCCAGTTACTTGGTGGAGCTCTTGGAGTTATGGACATTTTTGGTTCTCACATTGATGACTGTGCAGTTACAGGAACTGATGATGGTTACACCGTGCAGAGTACAAATGGAGATGAGCAGATTGCCGGAGGATTTATCGGATATGCAAATCTTGCAAGAATGTCGAATTGTACAGCAGGTGACAAGACGAACCAGAAAATTGGACTGAAACAGGTAGCGTCAGGTAGAACAGCCGGCGGCTTTGCAGGACGAACAAGTTTCGCTTATCTTGCAGATTTGAAGTTGGATTCTGGAGCAGTGAATGTAATATTCTCAGTTGTTAATCAACTTGTAAAAGCACTATATCTGGATAAAATCCAGGATTCCGATCTTCTGAAGATTAATCTTGGAATTATTAAAGTGGATGCACTGTATGATGGCAAACTGCTTCACGTAAATCTGCTTGGATTGGATATCTCTGTAGGACTTTCGAAGAAGTCAACGGATAACGGTCAACACACAGACCTTGCAATTATTACGATCGGAGATTCATCCATCAAACTTCCATGCGACGAAAATGGACTTTTGAATGATAATGATACCAAATCCAATATCAGTGTGAGTCTGATCAAGGCGAATCGAACAAGAATTACAGATAGTAATGTCTACGGTGTCAGTTATGGATATGATGTCTATGCCGGTGGAGCCGGAAATGACAATGACGGTAATGCTAAAGACGGACGAAGTGGTGGCTTTGTTGGATTCAATGATGAAGGACTTTTGAAGAACAACAACATGTATTACTGTGATGTGGTTCGTGGAACAAAAGATCTTGTTGGACCATTTAGCGGAAAGAGTGAACTGGATACGGTATATGATTTCAATAGCCAGGAAAAGGTGGAAGGCGAAAAGAACAATTACCGTATTTATAGAAAATTGGATCAATCTTTAGATCAAATTGAAAAGAATAACAGTATTTTGAACAGCAGTCATGAAAAGGATGTTGCAAGCGGATGGGATATTTATACAATAGGACATATGAAACCGGTAAAGACCTTTGAGACTTTAAAAAATGCTGTTCTGGTAAGCAAGGGTGACTCAGTGAAAGCAGATCTTAATGCTTATGAATCATCAGCAAAAGCAGTATTGATGTCAGATACCAAGACAACATTGAATACGGGAGAAAGTGATACACCGGAACCATCCGAGTCACAGGATCCATGTGATGAGAACATCAAACTGACAATAAATAAAGTTTGGAAGGATTTAAACAATTTTGATAATTCAAGACCAAACAGTATTACGGTAACACTATCACGTACCTGGAAAGATAAGGCAGGAAAGAAAACGACAGAAACAGTTCCTGCTTACGAGAGTTACAAAATAGAAGGTTCCATCGATAAATCTAAGTGGCAGGAGGTGATAAAGGAACTTCCAGCATACAAGACAGTTGGAGATGATATTTATTATTACACGTATTCCATCACAGAAGCAAAAGTGGATGGTTATACAACAACGATAGATAAATCGCAAGATGGATTTACCTTCACAATAACTAATAGACATTTCCCAGGTCTTCCGGATACCGGAGGATACGGAAGCTATTTGATTTACCTGATAGCTGTTCTGCTTTTCCTGGTATATTTCGTAATGAGATATAAAAAATGCAAGGAAAATAAAAAAGCAGAAAAACTATAGAAAAATTTCTCAAGAAAAGGAGACAATAGTTATGAAGAAAGTGAAAAAAATCATGGCATTAATGCTGGCAGCGATTATGATGATGGCTATGTCTGTCACAGCATTTGCCGCAGAAAGAGCAACAGGAACACACACACTTACAGTTAATGTAAAATCAACAGAACCAGCACAGGATCTGAAAGGTCAGACAATCAATCTGTACAAATTATTTGATGTGACAGAGTCAAAAAGTGGAGAAACAACAAACTACGCATATACCGTAAATAATACTTATAAGGCTGCACTTGCATCCGTATTAAAAATTGGTGAAACTTCTAAAGATGAAGACTTTGTAAAGGCAGTTGCAGATCAAGAAGCTACTATTCAGCAGTTTGCAAATGATTTTACAGCAAAAGCTTTAACAGATAATTTAGGAGCAACAAAAACTTCTGAAAAAATCGCAGAAAGCAAAACATCTTATGAATTTACAGGATTAGATGCTGGTTACTATCTTGTATATGTAACAGGTGGAAAAGAGATTCAGTCTTCCTTAGTTACAGTTGATCAGACAACAACTACAGTAAACTTAAAAACAGAAGCACCAAGCATTGAAAAAACAGCTAATAAAACAACAGTAAATATCGGTGATGTTGTAACATATACAGTAACAGGTGCAATCCCGGATACAACAGGATACTCTGAATATGTATATAAAATCCATGATGAATTATCAGCAGGTCTTGATTTTGTAAACGATGCAAATGGAACAGCTCTTGGAACAGATGCTACAACAGTTAATGTAGCAGTAGCATTTACAGATGCAGAAGGTACAGATGCTAATACAGCACCTACAACAGCAACACTTGATACAGAAAACAATAGAAAAATGTCTCTTGACCTGTCTGAATGGGTAAGAGCTAACCAGAGAAACAAGGGAAAAGAATTTACCGTTACATATTATGCAAAAGTAAATAAAGCCGCAGTTGTAACAGAAAAGAACAAGGCTCAGTTAGAGTATGGTAATAAACCAGGTGAAACAACAACTACAACACCGAGTGAAGTGAAGACACCGACCTATCCGTTAGATATCTTAAAGGTTAAAAAAGATAGTAATGTAAAGCTAGCAGGTGCAAAGTTTAGTCTTTACACATCAGAAACTGATGCAAAAAATGGAACAAATCCTATTAAGGTTACAGGAAACAATGGAAATTATGTCGTAGATTCAACATCTGCTACTACAGAATTTGAATCAGTTGAAAATATTGAGAGAAAAGGTTACAACCTCCGTGTCAATGGTCTTGCAGAAGGAACATACTATTTAGTAGAGACAAAGGCACCAGACGGATTCAATAAGTTGACAGCACCAGTCGTAATTACAATCACAAAGAGCACAGGCGCAGATGTAAATAATTGGACTATTTCCAAAGATGGAACAGTTGAAACTGACAAAATCATCGACATCGCAAACAGCACAGGTTCCCTTCTTCCATCCACTGGTGGACGTGGAGCAATCGCATTTGCTGTAATTGCAGCTCTTCTTGTATTCGGTGTAGCAGTAAGCTTCATCCGTGATAAGAGAAAAGAAGCATAATAATTTTACTAGAGATACAAGATAATATTTAAGGAATGGGCGGTTATCTTTCACGGAAGGTAACCGCAATTCCAAGTATAACAACAGGGAGAATGAAATGAAGAGTAAGAAGAAAAAAAAGAAGATAACAATAAAAGATATTATTCGTCTGATCGTGCTTTTGATTGCATTCTCCGTATTGTTATATCCAACGTTTAGTAGTTATCTGAACGAAAAGAATGGTTCCAAAGTTGTATCCTATTATGATGAGGAAAGTGTAAAGTTAAGTAAGGCAGAAAAAGAGCAGATGTTGGAAGAGGCGAGAGCATATAATAAGGAAATGCTGGGAAATATTGATTTGATTGATCCATTTTCGCAAGAAGATGTGGAAATAGATGCTCGCTATGAGGGACTGTTGAATGTAGATGGTTCTGGAATGATGGGATACATTCGTATTCCTAAGATTAATATAGAACTTCCAATCTATCATGGAACAAGTGAAGCAGTTCTGCAGGCTGGTGTCGGACATTTCTGGGGTACATCTCTTCCTGTAGGTGGAGAAAGTACACATACAGTTCTGACAGGACATAGAGGTCTTCCTACAAAAACACTATTTACCAATATGGATAAACTGGAAGTAGGGGATATTTTTTACATTAAAGTTTTAGATGAAACCCTGGCATATCAGATTGATCAGATATTAACGGTTTTACCGGAAGAGACAGATGGGTTATCTATTGAATCAGGCAAGGATTATGCTACACTTGTTACTTGTACACCATTTGCAATCAATACACACAGACTTTTAGTACGTGGAGAGAGAATACCTTATGAAGAGGCAACGAAGCAAGAGCCGGATACAAATATAAAACCGGAGTTATCTTTTACTGCTAAAGTGTTGATTGTAACAATTATAGTAATTTTCATAGGGCTGATGATAGCTGTGATTTATAGTATACGAGATAGAAAAAGGAGGAAAGCAAGGTGCGAAAGAAGATAAGAAGTATTCACATTATTTTATTCGTTATGCTTTTTCTTGTCGGTAGTTTTATAGATATTTCAACAATCCATGCAGAAGCAGGAAGCAGAACAGGAAGCATTCAAATTATTTACAAGGGGAGAAATAGCTCAGATAAAGAAGTGACTCTTTCCGGAGCAAAGTTCTCGATATTTCCAATTCAATATATGAAAAATGATGAGCTGATCTGGGAAGATGGTTTTAAAGATTCAGGGATATCATTACAAGATACCAGTGCAGAAGCAAGAGAAAAACAAGCAAAACAATTGTTTGCATTTGCGAAGGAAAATAATATTTCCGGCTTAATGCAAGAAACAGATACTTCGGGACGCACGAGTTTTGGTGAACTGAATGAAGGAATTTACCTGCTTGCACAGATCGGAAATGTAGAAAGTGGTACAGATAAATTTGAATCTGCTCCATTCCTTGTTAATATTCCATCTGAAATCAATGGGAGTGTAGAATATAATGTAATGATAGAGCCAAAAGCTGAATGGGTTTCACCAGAAACACCACCGAACAATCCAGATAAGCCTAAGGATCCGACACCTTCAAAACCGGATAAGCCAAATACTATTCAGAAAATAATAAATACGGTAAAAACCGGAGATACAACAAATATAGTTGCATGGTTTTTAATAGCGACTGTTAGTCTTGGTTTGATTGTAGGCTTCTATAAAAAAAGAAAAATGAAGTAGCTATTATTTTAAGAAAACTGATCCATTGCGGTGGAATCAGTTTTCTTGTGTGATGTTAGAATATAAATAGTACAAAATAAACATGACCATTTTCGATAAATAGTATATGATAGTCATAGATCAAGGAGGAGAATGGTTATGGCAAAAGGTACAAAATATTCCCAACAGTTTAAAGAGGATGCAGTACAGTATCGCTTGGATCATCCGGAGCTGCCACTTCGCAAAGCTGCGGAGAATCTTGGAGTCAGCGAATCTGCACTGAAAAACTGGATGAAAGCAGCAAAGGAACATAAAGGAGAGGTTCCTACCCGTGGTTCTGGAAATTATGCAATCATAAACATTTTGGGGGATAAAAGGGTATAGAGAGAAAAGGAAAACAGAAGAATAAATAAAAAAGGATAGCCGAAGTATTCAGATTTCACTTTTGAAGACATAAAAAGTGAAATCTTTTTTTATTTTTAACGCAAATTTTATATAAATGTGATATTGGATTATACGAGGCAGAGGTAATCTATAAAAGAACATTGCGCAGATTGTTTGTGCGATGGAATAAAAACAAAGATGTGAAGAGGTCTTTTATGAAAAAAACATATGTACTTGATACAAATGTGCTGATTCAGGCACCCTATGCGGTCGAATGTTTTGAGGAAAATACAGTGGTACTTCCGATGACAGTGTTAGAAGAGTTGGATAACATGAAAAAAGAAGAGGGAGAAAAAGGTGCCAATGTACGCAAAGTGATTCGGATTTTGGACGCACACAGAGAAAAAGGAAATTTGCTGGAAGGGGTGCGTATGGAATGGGGAGGGACTCTGCGTGTAGAAAAAAATTACCGGAACGTTGAATTGCCTCCGGATCTTCCGGAACATAAATCTGATAATCGCATTCTGAAAGTTTGTGTAGGGCTGTCAAATGATCTGAAAGAACAGGTGATTCTGGTGACAAAAGATATTCTTTTGCGTATCAAAGCACAGTTGCTTGGAATTCAGGCAGAGGACTTTGGGACAGAGCAGGTTGCGGTACATGAGGAGCAGTATTTGGGGAGGAGAGAGGTGTTTGTACCAGAAGAATTGTTTAAAGAGTTTAAGAAAAAGGGAGTTCCGGTAGAATGTGTATATTGCTGTGATATGAGCGGGAATCACACTTGCCCGGAATTGTTTGAAAACGAATTTATTGTGTTAAAAGCGGATCAGTCTTCGAAAAAGACTCAGTTGGGGCGGGTTGAGAAAGGGATGATCCGAAAGCTTGATTATAGAAAAGCTGCTCCATATGGAGTTAGTCCAAGGAATGTAGGACAGTATTTTTTACAGGAAGCATTGATGCAGTCTGTAGAGAAAGCTCCGCTTGTCATTGTAAAAGGAATGGCAGGGACGAGCAAAACTTTTTATTCACTGGCAGTGGGACTGGAAAAATTGTTAAACAATCCATCTGGAGAATATCGGAGGATCCTGATCTGTCGTCCGAATGCTTTATTTGATTCTGACATTGGATTTCTTCCAGGTGATGAGCAGGAAAAGATTTCTCCTTTGATGCGTCCGATTATGGACAATCTGGAACAATTGGTAGATTCCAGTGATCGTGAGCGATATTCAAATGAGCAGGAATTGAATGATAAAATACAGGAAATTTTTGACAGAGGAATCATCCAGACAGAGGCTCTGACCTTTATCAGAGGAAGATCCATCATGAAAACATATTTGATCATAGACGAAGCGCAAAATATGACACCGGCACAGATTAAGGGAATTATTACGCGTGCCGGAAAAGAAACAAAAATAATTTTATTGGGAGATCCAAATCAGATAGACAGACCTTATTTGGATGAAAGAACCAATGGATTGAGTTATGCTGCAGAGCATATGAAGGGAAGTCCGTTATGCTGGCAGGTTACTTTGTTGCCGGAAGAATGTGAAAGATCCGTGTTGGCAACGGATGCTATTCGCCGTTTGTAGAAGAAAAGCGAGTAAAAAACATAGAAAGGAACTGTTTAGATGAAAGAAGCAGAGAAAAAAATAAAGAAAAGTCCATATATGATGAATCGGGAATTATCCTGGTTGAAGTTTAATGAGAGAGTATTGAATGAGGCGGGAAATCCGAAAGTCCCACTTGCAGAGAGGTTGACTTTTGTATCGATATACCAGTCAAATTTAGACGAATTCTATCGAGTTCGAGTAGGAACGCTGATGGATCAAATGGATGTATCAGAAGTTGTTCGTGAGAATAAAACCAATATGACAAGTGAAGAGCAAGTGAAAGCAATTATAAGGGCAACACGAGAGCTAGAGGAGAAAAAGACGGTTATTTATGAACAATTGATGGGGGAACTGGAGCCGAAAGGAATTCGTTTGATCAATTTTAATAAGCTGTCTGCAGAAGAAGGAAAAATTCTGGAGGAATATTTTGACAGGGAAATTGCACCCTACTTATCAGCGAATATCGTAAGTAAACAGCAGCCCTTTCCTTTTTTAAAGAATAAGGATATCTATGCTGTTGCTCTTTTGGAGTCGAAGGGTGGGAAGACGAGAACTGCAATCATTCCATGCAGCAACAATGTGTTCCGCAGATTGATCGATATTCCAACTCGAAAGGGAACCTTTCTGCTTTCAGAAGAATTAATTCTGCAATTTCTTCCGAAATTCTTTAAAAATTATAGTGTGAAAGAAAAATCTTTGATTCGTGTCACAAGAAATGCAGATATTGACACAGAGATGATTTATGACGAGGATCTGGATTACAGAGATGCGATGGAAAATTTAATAAAAGAGAGAAAGCGGATGAACCCGGTCAGGATGGAATTTACCGGAACTCTGAATAAAAAAATGATGCATGCGTTATGCAAAACGATCCACGTGGAAAAGGAACATGTATTTAGGTCGGACGTCCCATTGGATCTGTCATTTGTCTTTGCTATTCAGAGCTATCTGAAAAATACAAATGCAGGGGAGTTGTTTTATCCAAGACGAACCCCAAGGCCAACCCCTCAGTTGAATGATAAGGAATCTTTGATTCCGCAGATTCTGGAAAAAGATGTGCTTTTATCTTATCCGTTTGAAAGTATGAAATCCTTTATCAATCTGCTATATGAAGCAGCGGAGGATGAGTCGGTTGTATCGATTAAAATGACGTTGTACCGTTTGGCAAATAAAAGCCAGATTGTAGATGCACTGGTGGAAGCCGCAGAAAATGGAAAAGAAGTTGTTGTACTGGTAGAACTTCGCGCCCGCTTTGATGAAGAAAATAATATTGAATATTCCAGAAAATTGGAGGAGGCCGGCTGTCGTGTGATTTATGGATTAAACGGGTATAAAGTACATTCAAAATTATGCCTGATTTCCAGAAAAACAGAGCAAGGAGTGTCCTATGTGACACAGATCGGAACTGGAAATTATAATGAAAAAACATCTGCGCTGTATACGGATCTGTCATTGATTACAGGAAATCAAGAAATCGGAAAAGAGGCTGCTGAAGTGTTTGCAGCACTGTTAAGAGGAGAAACAGTGGAAGAAACCCATCTTTTATTAGTAGCACCAAAATGTTTGCAGAATAAAGTGTTGGATATGATAGAAGAAGAAATTCAACATGTGAAAAATGGAGAAGAAGGATACATCGGAATTAAAATCAATTCTTTGACAGACAAGGTGATCATTAGCAAATTAGTCGAAGCGTCTCAGGCAGGCGTAAAGATTGAAATGATTGTCAGAGGAATCTGCTGTCTGATTCCAGGTGTCAAAGGGTATACAGAAAACATAACTGTGATAAGTATTGTAGGGCGTTTCCTGGAACATTCTCGAATTTATCGATTTGGAACGAAAGAAAGAGAGAATGTGTATATTGCCTCAGCAGATTTTATGACACGAAATACGCTTCGTCGTGTGGAGGTGGCTGCCCCGGTTCTGGATGAACGATTAAAAAATCAGCTGGACTGGATGTTTGAAACGATGATGAAGGATGATGAAAAAGGAAAATGTCTGACGGAAAAAGGAATCTATGTGGATCGAAATCTTCATGTACAGAAATTGAATTCCCAGGAGTGCTTTTATGAGGCTGCTTATGCAAATGCGGAAAAAAGACAGAAATAGCAGAAAAATTTTCAGACGGAAAAATGGAATTGGAGAAGGCGAAAGAATTGAATTACAAAGAGATATTACAAAATGAGGAAGTAAAAGCGTATTTGGAGAAGGGCAACGAAAATCTCGGAATTCTTGGGTATACCGATCATTCCGAAAAACATTGTGCAATAGTTGCAAAACGTGCAGGGATGATTTTGTCAAAATTTGGATATACAGAACATGAGATTGAACTTGCAGAGATTGCAGGGGCTATGCATGACATTGGGAATGTGATCAATCGAAAGAATCATGGAGAATATGGGGCAATTCTGGCATGTTCAATCTTGGAAAAGTTGAAAATGCCGCTGAGAGACAGAATCCTTGTTATGTCAGCGATTGGAAATCATGATGAATCTACAGGGGAGGCCATCGATGCAATATCAGCTGCGTTGATTCTTGCGGATAAGACAGATGTCAGGAGAAATCGTGTAAGAAATAAAGAAAAAGCAAGTTTTGATAAGCACGATCGTGTGAATTATGCAGTGACAAGTGCGGCTGTAAAAGTGAATGCGCAGAAGCATCTGATCGCATTGAATTTACAGATTGACGAGGAGATTTGTACAATGTATGAATATTTTGAAATTTTTCTCGGCAGGATGATGATGTGTAGGAAAGCGGCAGAAGTACTGGGAGCCAGGTTTAAATTAACCGCAAACGGAAGCAAAGTATTATAGGCATGGAGGAAAAATAGAAAAAGCAGTCGGTCAGTTTGCAAGAACAGAAGCAGAGATAAAAGAGTTTGCAAAATAGAGTAACTCTCCTGAAAGAAAATATGGTATAGTAAAAAGAAAAACGGATACATGGAGAGAAAATATGAAAACGATTATCATAGGAATTGCAGGTGGAACCGGTTCAGGAAAATCTACATTTACGAGAAAATTAAAGAAAGAATTTAAAGAGGATGTAGCAGTTTTATATCATGACAATTATTACAGGGATCAGAGTGACATCCCGTTAGAAGAGCGAAGAAAGACAAATTATGATCATCCGGATGCAATGGAGACAGAGCTTTTGATCCGGCAGTTGATGGACCTGAAAGCAGGAAAGGCAGTAGATTGTCCGGTATACGATTATACACAGCATACAAGATCGGATCAGGTTGTGAGGGTGGAACCGAAAAAAGTAATTCTTCTGGAAGGGATTCTTGTTCTGGCAGATGAGCGTCTGAGAGATTTGTTGGACATCAAGGTTTATGTGGAGGCAGATGCGGATGAACGAATCCTGCGTCGGATCATCCGCGATGTCAAGGAGAGGGGACGTGATATGGAAGGTGTTGTGGAGCAGTATCTGACAACAGTAAAACCGATGCATTATTTATATGTAGAGCCGACGAGATGTATGGCAGATATTGTGATCAACAGCGGAAAGAATCCGGTGGCATTTACACTGGTAAAAAACACCATACAAAAGATATTGGATGAGGCAGAGTAACTGCAGATATCCGGACAGGCTGTAATAGAAAGGATGAGATTGTGCAAAAGAGTATAAACAAATTGCGAATTCTGACACCGGAAAAATTTCAGGCGGAGTATCCGCATATTTTTAAAAGAAATTTTGGTGAAATTGCGTTGAACAGAGTGCATTTCTGTAAGGCAGAATGTCTGCGTCAGGCAGTCACAGGAACATTTGCGATTCCAAGAAAAACAAAGCTGACAGGAGATAAGATCACGTTTGGGTACTGTATTGCAGAGGAACAGCTGATCTTTATTGAAAATCAGGATCATATCAAAATAGAGATGAAAAAAGTCCGGGAATATCGGGATGAAGAGCGTACTTCGCCATTGTTGCTTTTGTTTGACTGGATGGAGTATCTTATCAAAGATGACATGTTGTTTCTGCAGGATTATGAAGAAAAGCTTTCCCATCTGGAAGAGGAACTGCTGGAGGGAAATATGGAAGATTTTGACAGAAAAATCCTGTTATCCAGAAAGGAACTTTCTGTGCTGAGTGCGTATTATGAACAGTTATCGGATATGGGGGAAACTCTTCAGCAAAATGCAGCGAGACATCAAACAGAACAGGAAGCATTGCTTTTTGGGCTTTTCTGTGAGAAGGCAGGACGATTGTATGACATGGTGCAGACACTCAAAGAGTATTCCATGCAGCTTAGAGAAATGCATCAGACGCAGATCGATATCCGGCAGAATGAAATTATGAAAGTGCTGACGATTGTTACAACGCTTTTTATGCCGTTGACGCTGATTGCAGGATGGTACGGAATGAATTTTGCACATATGCCCGAACTGACTGCACCGGGAGGGTACGGGATCATCTGTGTTGTGTGTCTGCTTCTTATTGCAGTGGAAATCTGGATTTTTAAAAAGAAAGGATGGTTTAAGTAGTCATCATTTCCAATAACGCAGCCCCTTCAGTCACACCGTTATGATCGCAGTCCGGAAGCATATGATCGGCTTCTTTTTTCAGAATCTCAACGGCATTGCCCATGGCAAACTTCATTTCGGAAGCCTCAAACATACTCAGATCATTTTCTCAGTCCCCGATGCAGGCAATCTCAGATTTTGCAATACCAAGTGATTGGGCCAGATGCGTCAGAGCGCCCCTTTGGAGGGTTCTGATGAAAAGATCTCTGCATACTGACCGGTGTAGGCAGCACGAAGAGACGGGGAGTTTGCAAGATGCATTTTGAGCTGCGGCATGGAGTTTTTGGAAAAAAGTAAAACTGCAGTTCTTTCACATCACATGAAAGCTCCTGGATCGTCTGTTCCATATTTTGGACATAACGGACTTTTTTGGCATCTTTTCCATAGATCAGACGTCCCAGAAAAACAAGTCTGTGAATTTATGGAGATTATTATTTATAGTGTAACACCTTCAAATCAATACGAAAAGACTTCTAAAAAATTTTTTCCCACATAAAATTAGAAAAAATATAGTAATTCTATCAGATTTATAGTATACTTAAAACATACTGAAAAAGTAGGAATTGTAAAGAATGAGGGAAAGGATGAAAACGATGAAAAAGATTTTAAAAAGTCTGCCGTTTCAGCTTCTTTTGGGAGTGATCATCGGAATTGTGCTGGGGCTGATTTCAAATGAAGCGGTCATGAATGTGATCGTCACGATCAAGTTTGTATTAGGAGAACTGATTAATTTCTGTGTACCGCTGATTGTGATCGGGTTTATTGCGCCATCGATCACGAAGCTCGGGAAAAATGCGTCAAGGATATTAGGAGTGGCTGTTCTTCTTGCTTATGTATCCTCCGTTTTAGCGGCGCTGGGATCAATGGCAGCAGGATATGGACTGATTCCGCATTTGTCAATTGTTTCGGAAGTAGATGGGCTGAAAGAACTTCCGGAAATTGTATTTCAGTTGGAGATTCCGCAGATCATGTCCGTGATGAGTGCCCTTGCATTTTCTATTTTGATCGGGCTTGCGGCAACCTGGACCAAGGCAGATACCGTGATCCGTCTGCTGGATGAATTTCAGCAGATCGTTCTGATGATCGTATCCAAGATTGTCATTCCGATCCTTCCGGTATTTATTGCACTTACATTCTGGTCTCTGGCATACGAGGGAACGATCACAAAGCAGCTGCCGGTATTTCTCAAGGTTGTGCTGATCGTGATGGTGGGGCACTTTATCTGGATGGCGGTTTTATATGCAGTGGGTGGAATTTACTCCGGAAACAATCCGTGGAAAGTTGTAAAGCATTATGGTCCGGCATACATTACTGCAGTGGGAACGATGTCCTCTGCTGCAACGCTTGCAGTGGCTTTAAAATGTGCCAGAAAGTCGGAGCCGGTACTGAGGGATGATATGGTAAGCTTTGGAATCCCTCTGTTTGCAAATATTCATCTTTGCGGTTCCGTCCTGACAGAAGTATTTTTTGTGATGACGGTCTCCCAAATTTTATATGGAAAACTGCCGTCAGTCGGAACCATGATCTTATTTTGTGCACTGCTTGGCGTGTTTGCAATCGGAGCACCTGGGGTTCCAGGCGGAACGGTGATGGCTTCTCTTGGGCTTATCACGGGAGTTCTTGGATTTGATGCCACAGGAACAGCACTGATGCTGACAATCTTTGCATTGCAGGACAGCTTTGGTACCGCATGCAATGTGACAGGCGACGGTGCACTGACTATGATTCTGACCGGATATGCGAGACGGCATAATATCGAGCAGCAGACAGAAACGATTGAATTTTAAGAATCGTGGATAAAAAGGGCAGGGACATATTGCGTAACAGGCGATATGTCCCTGCTTTTTAGCGTTCTTCTACTTTACAACAGAAGAGGAGACTCCTATAATAAAGTCAAAAGAAAATCCACAGGAGCAGAACTTATGACGATAAAGGAAATTGCAAAGCTTGCGCAGGTATCCAGTGCAGCAGTGTCGAGATATATGAACGGGGGATACGTAAGTGAAGAAAAGAAGGAGAGGATTCGGGCAGTGATCGAAGAAACAGGATACCGCCCGTCTGTACAGGCGAGAACGCTTCGCACCAAACGAGCGTGCCTGGTCGGAGTGATTGTTCCAAAGATCAATTCAGAGTCGATCAGTAGGATTACAGAGGGAATCGGTCAGGTACTTTCAGAAAGAGCCTATCAGATGCTTCTGACCATCACAGATAACGATCCGTCCAAAGAGCTGGAATACATGGATTTGTTTGAATCTTATCCGGTGGACGGAATCATTCTGGTAGGAACAGTCCTTTCCGGTGCGCACAAGGAAAAACTGAAAAAGTGCAGAGTGCCGATCGTCGTGATCGGACAGCAGACAAACGAGGTCAGCTGTATTTACCATGATGATTATGGGGCTGCAAAAGAACTGGCAGAACAGATCGGAAAAGAAATGTCCGGACGTATTGCTTATATCGGTGTGACAAGAGCGGATAAGGCGGCAGGTGCAGCCAGAGAAGACGGCTTCCGGGATGGTCTGAGAGCAGTTGGCAGAGAACTGGAGGAAGGATGTCTGCGCCGGGCAAGCTTCACAATGGAGTCCGGATATGAGCAGGCATGTGATCTTTTGAGATTAGAGAGTGATATCGATATCATATCTTGTGCCACAGATACCATTGCTGCAGGAGTGATCGAAGCAATTGCACAGCTTTCGCCCCAAAGGAGTATTCAGGTGACGGGATTTGGGGACAACCAGTTTTTGAAAGCGGTTACGGGCGGAATCAGAACCGTGCATTTCGGATATCAGACAAGTGGTGTAAAAGGCGCCAGATTGCTGTTGGATATGGTAGAATCAGGAAAGACACTCACGACAGAGATTAAGCTTGGATATGAACTGCTGTAAAACAGAAATCTGGCAAAATATACAAAAAAATAAAATATAAATTAGTAAAAATGCCATCTTTACAAATGGCATTTTTTTCACTATTATAATCTTACAAGATATGAAATCGATTACATGAAACATGAGTCTTGCAAAGAAAAAAGAAAGGGATGAAGGTATGGATTACAAAAAAACCGCACAGGAAATTTTGAATCATGTTGGTGGGAGCAAGAACATCATTTCAGCGGCACATTGTGCGACCAGACTGCGCCTGGTTATTGCAGACAACAAGAAGGCAGACAAAGGTGCGCTGGAGAATGTAGATGGAGTCAAAGGAGTGTTTGAGGCATCAGGACAGCTTCAGATTATTCTGGGGACAGGTACGGTCAACAAGGTGTTTGATCAGTTTATTGAGATTGCAGGAGTGACAGCAAGCTCCAAGGCAGAAGCAAAAGAGGCAGCGGTACAGAAGCAGAACTGGTTTATGCGGGCAATCAAGCTTCTGGGAGATATTTTTGTTCCGATCATTCCTGCCATTGTGGCAAGTGGATTTTTGATGGGAATCATGAACTCTCTTGATTTTATGAATACGAATAATTTTATTCATATTGACACGACCAGTTCACTGTATGTATTTGCAAATCTGTTCAGTAATACAGCGTATACCTTTTTACAGATTCTGATTGCTTTTTCAGCTGCAAAAGCGTTTGGTGCGAATCCATACCTGGGAGCTGTAATCGGAATGATCACAATTAACCCGGCGCTGCAGAATGCGTATACTGTGGCGACAGAAGGTGTGAAAGCAACGCAGTCGGTATTCTTTGGACTCTATCAGATTGATATGGTTGGGTATCAGGGGCATATCATTCCGATTATCATTGCCGTATGGCTGATGTCTGTGATTGAGAAAAAGCTGCACAAGGTTGTTCCGGAGGTACTGGATCTGTTCGTAACACCTCTGGTAAGTGTATTTGTGACAGGGTATCTGACACTGGCAGCTATCGGTCCGGTCTTTGTATGGGCGGAGAATGCGATCCTGAACTGTATCCAGTGGCTTCTGACACTTCCTCTGGGATTGGGAAGTCTCGTAATGGGAGGGCTGTATGCACCGACCGTAGTGACAGGAATCCATCAGATGTATGCAGCGATTGACCTGGGACAGCTTGCACAGTATGGAGTGACTTACTGGCTTCCGCTGGCAAGTGCGGCAAACGTGGCACAGGGAGCAGCAGCGCTTGCAGTTGCAGTAAAATCAAAAGATAAGAAGATCAAAGCGCTGGCACTTCCATCATCTTTAAGTGCATTTATGGGAATTACAGAGCCGGCAATCTTTGGAGTGAACTTAAGATTTTTCAAACCGTTCATCGCAGGATGTATCGGTGGAGGATGCGGTGCACTCTATGCATCAATCGTACACCTTGGAGCAAAAGGAACCGGAGTGACAGGTATTTTTGGTATCCTTCTGTGCCTGAACCAGCCGGTACAGTATCTGATCGAGATGGCGATCGCAGTCGGAGTTGCCTTTGCGGTATCCTTTATCCTTTATAAAGATAAAAAGGAAGACATAAAAGAGCAGGCAGAAGCAGTGATTCCGGCAGAAGAAATTCCGGTTTCACAGGCAGAGACTGTCACAGAAGAGACGCTGGGAAGTCCCGTTTCCGGAAAAGTTGTTCCGACAGCTGAGATTTCCGATGCCACATTTGCGGAGGAAATCCTGGGAACAACTGTTGCTGTAGAGCCGGAAGCAGCGGAGCTTGTAGCCCCTTGTGACGGTACGATCCTGAGTATTTATGATACCGGACATGCAGTGTGTATGACCACACCATCCGGTGGAGAGCTTTTGATCCATGCAGGAATTGATACCGTAAAGATGGAAGGCAGAGGATTTACAAAGTGTGTGGCAGACGGAGATTATGTTCATGCGGGAGATGTACTTCTTAAGATGGATCTGGATGCGATCCGAAAAGAGGGATACGAGACAACAACGATGATGATTCTTACCAATGCAGATGACTATGATGTGGAAAAAACTTCCGCCAACGAGGTGAGCTGTGGAGAAAAACTGATGGTACTTCAGAAAAAGAGGGAAAACATATGATAAAAAAGTGGTGGCAGAAAAGTGTCATATACCAGATATATCCCAAAAGTTTTTTTGATAGTAATGGAGACGGAATCGGTGATCTTCAGGGGATTATCCAGAAAATTTCTTATTTAAAGCGGCTTGGAGTGGATGTTATCTGGCTCTGCCCAGTATACCAATCGCCGCAGGAGGATAATGGATATGACATTTCAGATTATGAAAGTATCTATCCGGGATTTGGTACTATGGATGACATGAAGAAACTGATCCGTATTTGTGACAGAGAAGGCATCCGGATCGTGATGGATTTGGTTGTGAATCATACCTCTGACGAGCATAAGTGGTTTCAGGAAGCAAAAAAGAGCAGAGAAAATCCGTACCGGGATTTTTACATCTGGAGAAAAGGAAAAAATGGTCAGCTGCCCAATGATCTGGAATCCAATTTTGGTGGAAGCGCATGGGAATATTCCGAAGAGACAGACGAGTATTATTTACATTTTTACAGTAAAAAACAGCCTGATTTGAACTGGGAAAATGAGAAGCTCAGGCAGGAAATTTATCGAATGATGAATCGCTGGCTAGATCTTGGAATTGCTGGTTTTCGGATGGATGTGATCGATTTGATCGGAAAGCTTCCGGATGAAAAGATTAAAGAAAACGGACCGAGGCTTCATGAATATTTGCAGGAAATGAATGCTAATACATTTGGCCGGAGAGATGCAATGACAGTGGGAGAATGCTGGGGTGCAACACCAGAGATTGCAAGACTGTATACTGCACCGGAGCGAAAAGAGCTTAGTATGATTTTTCAGTTCGAACAGATTCAGTTGGATAAGAAAAAAGGCGGCCAGCGCTGGGATTTAAAGGAATTGGACTTAAGAGATTTGAAGGCAGTTTTCAGCAAATGGCAGTATGAGCTGGAAGAGTGTGGATGGAACAGTCTTTTTTGGAGCAATCACGATTTACCGCGCATTGTTTCACGATGGGGCAATGACAGGGAATACCGGGAACTTTCAGCAAAAATGCTGGCAACTCTTCTTCATGGAATGAAGGGGACACCTTATATTTATCAGGGAGAAGAGCTTGGGATGACCAATGCTCCGTTCACTTCGATCGAGGACTTTCCGGATATTGAGACGCAGAATATTTATAAAGAAAGACTGCGGGCAGGATTTTCCGAAGAGGAGACTATGTGTGCAATCCGAAAAAAGGCGAGAGATAATGCCAGAACTCCTATGCAGTGGAATGCAGAGAAAAATGCGGGATTTACAACAGGCACTCCGTGGTATCAAGTCAATCCGAACTATACAGAGATCAATGCTGAGGATGCAATGTCAAGAGAAGATTCTGTTTTTTACTATTACCAGAAATTGATCCGGCTGAGAAGGGAGCATGAAATCATGGCGTATGGAATTTATGATCTGCTGCTCCCAGAGGATGAAGATCTCTATATTTACACAAGAACTCTGGAAAATGAAAAATGGTTAATCCTCTGTAATTTCCATGAAAAAGAGAGAGTAATCACCAGTATGCGAATGGGCCGTGTGATCTTGAGCAATTATGCAGATACACCACAGTTGGAAGAGCTATGTTTGCTACGTCCGTATGAGGCAGTGATCTATCAGATTTCAGGGAAGAAAGAAAACATCAAAATTCCTGTTATTTGTAGATTGGAAGGCAAGAGTGTTCGTATTGAATAAAAAACTTGGTAAAGGAAGCGTGGAAAATGAATATTGTTTATGAGGAAAAAAGCAAGATATTCCATCTGTATAATGAAAAAATCAGCTATGTGATGAAGCTTGAAAAGGATTGCTATTTATCTCATTGTTATTTTGGAAAACGGCTTCGAAGATGGAGCGGATCCGCGGGAATGTATTATTATGACAGAGGATTTTGTGCCAATCCGGATGAGACAGACCGGACGTTTTCTCTAGATACGATGCCGGGAGAATATCCGGATTTTGGTCAGGGAGACTTTCGAAGTCCGGCAATGGAGCTGGAATTTTTGGATGGAGACAGAAATACAAGATTTTATTATGTTGGACACCGGATCAGTGAAGGAAAGGCAAAACCGAAGAATCTGCCTCATGTTTATGTGGAAGACGATGCGGAAGCGATGACACTGGAAATCTGGATGAAGGATGAAGTGCGCGGGTTGAAGCTTTCTCTGTATTACACGATCTATGAAGATGCGGTTCTTACAAGATTTGTTTCACTGAAGAATGAGAGTGAAAATACTGTTGCAATTCACAGACTGCTGAGTATGAGCATGGATCTTCAGGAGCAGGATTATGATATTCTTACATTGGGCGGAGCCCATACGGAAGAAAAAAATGTCTATAGAAGACATCTTGTAGGTGATTCGATTGTTGTTGAAAGCAACAGGGGAACGAGCAGTCCACAGGCAACGCCGTTTCTGGGAATCCTGAGAAGAGATACAACGGAAGAGCAGGGAGAAGCGTTTGGAGTCAACCTGATCTATAGCGGGAATTTTTTTGGATGTGTACAGTGTGGACAGTATGGAACAACACGGGTGCAGTTAGGAATCAATCCATTTCAGTTTTGTTGGAATTTGAAACCTAAAGAGCAGTTTGACACTCCGGAGGCAGTACTTGTGTATTCCCAGGAGGGACTTGGAGGGATGTCGGCAATTTTTCACCGGTTGTATCGAAAACGTGTGTGCAGAGGGAAATTCAGAGATCAGGAAAGACCGGTTCTTCTTAATAGTTGGGAGGGAATGTACTTTGCACTCAGTGAGGAAAAACTGCTTGGTCTTGCAGATGAGGCGGTAAAAGCCGGAATCGAACTTCTTGTTATGGATGACGGGTGGTTTCGTGGGAGAAACAGTGATACGACATCCCTGGGGGACTGGGTGGAAGATAAAGAGAAGTTTCCGAATGGAATCCAGGATCTGGCGAAAAAAGTCAGAGAAAAGGGACTGGAATTTGGAATTTGGTTTGAACCGGAAATGATTTCTTATGAGAGTGAGTTATATAAACAACACTCGGACTGGGTAATCAAAAGCCACTGTTATAGCCCTATACAGAGCCGTAACCAGCTAGTATTGGATCTTTCAAATCCGAAGGTATGCGAGTATCTGACAGAGGCGATTAGTGAGATTTTGAAGGACGGAAATATTACCTATGTGAAATGGGATATGAACCGCCATCTGACAGATCTTGGGAGCACATTTCTGGATCGAGAGAGCCAGGGAGAGCTTTCACATCGATATGTGTTGGGACTGTACTCTATTTTGGAACAGCTGACAGAATCGTTTCCGGATGTACTTTTTGAGGGCTGTTCCAGTGGAGGCGGCAGATTTGATGCAGGGATGCTTTACTATATGCCACAGACGTGGACAAGTGATAATACAGATGCCGTGTGCAGACTGAAGATCCAGCATGGAACAAGTTTGCTGTTTCCGGCGATTAGCATGGGGGCGCATGTTTCAGCAGTACCAAATCATCAGGTTGGAAGAACTACGTCTTTGGAGACTCGTTATCTGGTTGCAGCAGCAGGTAATCTGGGCTACGAGCTGGATTTAAAAAAGCTCTCCCAGGGAGAATTGGAGCAAATCAAAAAGCAGATTGTACAGTACAAAAGACTCCGCCGTACAGTTCAGTTCGGCGAGTATTACAGACTGGCAGATCCATTCACGGAAAACCAGGCTGCATGGAATTTTGTTTCAGAAGATGGAAAACAGGTGATTTTCAGCCATGTTCAGATTTTGGCAAGATCTGCATACAGAATTCCGACACTGCGTCTGCGGGGACTGGATCCGAAGGCTGAATATAAAAACACGGAGACAAAAGAAGTGTTTGGAGGAGACGAGCTGATGTACGCTGGAATAACAATTCCGAGAGTCAGACAGGATTTTTCCGGCACAATGATCGTGTTCGAGAAGATTTGACAAGAGAAATTACTAGAAATTATTTATGAAAGTGAGGAAGAGAAGAAATGGGAAAAGAACAAAGTTACCAGAAGGCAGCAAAAGAAATTCTTCGTCTGATCGGTGGAAAAGAAAACGTAATCAGTGCTGCACATTGTGCGACAAGACTCCGTCTGGTATTAAAAGATGAAAAACTGGCAGATGTAGAGGGGATCCTAAACACAGAATTGGTAAAAGGACAGTTTGCGACAGGAGGACAGTTCCAGATTATTATCGGAAGTGGAACAGTAGATGAAGTCTATAAGTATTTTATTCAGTATGCGGACATCAAAGAAAGTTCAAAAAATGAAGTGAAACAAGCTGCGGACAAGAAGATGAACCCGCTGCAGCAGCTTGTAAAAATGTTGGCAGATGTGTTTGTTCCGATTATTCCGGCACTTGTGGCTAGTGGTCTTTTGATGGGATTGAACAACATACTGACAGCAGAAGGACTGTTTGCGACAGGAAAATCACTGGTGGATCTGTATCCGGGAATTGCAGATGCAGCTTCTATGATCAATACATTTGCCAGTGCAGCATATTCATTTCTGCCAATTCTTGTAGGTTTTTCAGCAACAAAAATGTTTGGTGGAAATCCATATCTAGGAGCTGTTATGGGAATGATTATGGTTTCGGGCGACCTTTTGAATGCCTATTCCTATGGTTCTGCGATCACAGAGAATACGGTTCCAGTATGGCAGATCGGCGCATTGACAATTGAAAAGGTAGGCTATCAAGGAACGGTACTTCCGGTTCTTGCAGCGGCAGCAATTCTGGCCTTTATCGAAAAGAAATTGCATAAGGTGATCCCGGAATATTTGGATAACCTTCTGACACCGGCGCTTTCCGTTTTGGTTACTGCATTTCTGACATTTACTGTGGTAGGTGGTGTGATGCGTACAGCGGGAGACTGGATCACAAATGGCGTTTTGTGGCTTCATGATACCCTGGGGGCAGTCGGCGGATTTATCTTTGGGTTTATTTATGCACCTCTGACAATGACAGGTATGCATCACAGCCTGCTTCCGGTTGACATCCAGTTAATTGCGGCAGGTGGTTCTTTCCTATTTGCAATTGCTGCGTGCAACAATGTGGCACAGGGCGGAGCAACACTTGCAGCAGTTTTGTGCACAAAGGATAAAAAAATGAAGAGTATTGCAGTGTCATCCGGTATTTCTGCATTACTTGGAATTACAGAGCCGGCAATGTTTGGGGTGAATTTGAAAATGAAATATCCATTCTATGCAGCAATGGTTGGTTCAGCAGTGGGATGTGCTTATGTGACTTTGACAAATGTACTGAATATTTCTCCAGGAGCAGCAGGTATTATAGGGTTTGTATGTATTAAATCAGGAGGAATGCTTAATTACATGATTGGAATTGCAATTTCACTGATTGTTGGATTTGTGTTGACTATGGGACTTTCAAAAATGAAAAGATTTAGTAAGGCATAAGCAATAGGAAAATGAGGAGAGAAAACAGATGAATGCATTGACAAGAGATCTTGCAGATCTGGTAAAAATCGTAGAAGCAAAAGCAGACGGAAAAGATTGCTTCCGTCAGAAGCTGCATTTGATGCCACCGACAGGATGGCTCAATGATCCCAATGGACTTTGCCAGTTTCACGGCGTTTATCATGCATTTTTTCAATATTCCCCGTTCAACGCCAATGGTGGTTTAAAAATGTGGGGACATTATACCAGTGCGGATATGATCACATGGAATTATGAAGGCGTCGGTCTGTTCCCGGATCAGCCGTTTGATTGTCATGGAGTCTATTCCGGATCCGCATTTGTGGAAGATGGAAAATTGTATCTGTATTATACCGGAAATGTGAAGCTGGAGGACGGAGAATTTGACTATATCCGAACCGGCCGGGAGGCCAATACGGTTCTGGTTGTCAGTGAAGATGGAAAGCAGTTTGGAAGAAAGCAGGAATTGATGAGAAACAGTGACTATCCAAACGATCTGACCTGTCATGTAAGAGATCCGAAAGTCTGGAAAGAAAACGGTATGTATTATATGGTACAAGGGGCAAGAACACAGTCAGATGAAGGAAAGGTTCTGATATTTGAGTCAGAGGATCAGCTGCACTGGATCTACAAAAGCGATGTAAAGACAGCAGAGCGATTTGGATATATGTGGGAGTGCCCAGACTATTTTGAAACAGAAGGCAGAAAGATTTTATCGACTTCCGTGCAGGGGCTGGAAGGCGGCGTGTGGGATGCACGAAATGTGTACCAGTCCGGATATTTTCTGGTAGAGGGGGATATCCTTTCCGAGTATGTGCTTTCTGACTATGAACTCTGGGACTATGGATTTGATTATTATGCACCGCAGAGTTTTGAAAGTGAGGATGGACGCCGGATCCACATCAGTTGGATGGGAATGCCGGATTGTGAGGAATACACAAACCTGACGCTGGAAGATGGATGGCAGCACTGCTTTACATTTCCAAGAGAAGTGCATGTCAAAGATAAAAAAGTGCTTCAGCAGCCGGTAAAAGAACTGGAAGCACTGCGCAGAGGAGAAGAAAGAGCAGTCTCTGTTCTGGAGAAGAAAGGTACAAAAGTCTTTGAGGCAGAGGTGCAGAATATCACAGGAAATCACTTCCGCGCAGTACTGGCAAAAGAACTGGTTCTGGAATATGAAAACGGAAGATTTGAGATGAAGTTTACAAGCCAGGACAAGACGTCCGTATCGGCGGGAAGAAGTCTTAGATTCCGGGAAGTAAGTGAAGTCAGAAACGTCCGGATCCTTGCAGATGTTTCTTCTGTAGAAGTGTTTGTCAATGATGGAGAGACTGTGTTTTCTACAAGGTATTATCCGCAGGATTATGAAATAAAAATAGAAGCTTTGGATGCCGAGATTGCATTCTGGGAGCTGTAAAAGCAAAAATGTTCCCATCGGGATTTCCTGATGGGAACATTTTTGTTATGTAAGAAAGACTGTCAAATGTACAAATCAGTTTGCATCTTCTTTGTCTTTGGGCAGTACAATGTTGAGGAGTACTGCAAGCAATGTAGCCACAACAACCGGTGATTTTCCGAAGATCATCACAAACCAGTCCGGGAAGCTGGCAAGAGAATCACTTGCCTGTGAGATTCCCATTCCCAGTGCTGCCGCAAGTCCCACGATGGAAGTATTGCGAAACGTCATATTTTGTGATGTGATCAGTTTCATTCCGGTCATGGCGATGGATGCAAAGACGGAAACCGTAGCGCCGCCGAGTACACAATATGGAATCGTCGTCAAAAGAGACGAGAACTTTGGAATCAGTCCGGCGACTAACAGGATCAAAGCGGCACCGCCGAGTACACAGCGGTTAATGACTTTTGTAGTTGCAACGATACCAACATTCTGACTGTAGGTTGCAGTCGGAAGCCCGCCAAGGAATGAAAACAGGATATTGGAGATTCCATATCCTACGATTCCTCCCTGAAGTTCCTGATCAGTCGGCATACGGTTCATACCACCGCTTGTGGTTGCAGAAAAGTCTCCGATCGCCTGTATCGAGTTGATCGCGAATAACAGGCCGATGGCGATACAGGCAGACGGCTCAAAACGAATGCCAAAATGCATCGGACTTGGGATCTGAAAAAATGATGCATCCTGAATTGGGGAAAAGTCAACCATTCCGAAGAACAGCGCAATGATATATCCTCCGATAATACCGATCAGGATGGATGCAAGCTTCCAGATGCCTTTCCCAAAATGATTTAATACTGTTACGATCGTCAATGTTAAGAACGCTACCAGCCAGTTTTGCCAGGAGCCGTAATCTTTACTTCCGGTACCGCCGGCCATATAATTGATTGCGGTTGGATAAAGGGAAAGACCGATGGTAAATACAACGGTTCCCGTAATCAGCGGTGGGAAGAATCTGCGGATACTGCGGATAAAAAGTCCCACAAAAACGGCAACGGCACCACCCACGATCATAGCCCCTAAAATGGCGGCTACATCATACTCAGCAGCAATGGACTGCATGCTCGGCACATAGGCAAAACTGATTCCCATGATGACCGGAAGGCCGGAGCCGATGGCAAAATATCTGGTCTTGATAAACGGAAATAATTGAAGCAGTGTCGAAAGGGCGGAAGTGACCAGAGCCGCCTGGATTAATACGACAGAGTCTGCTTCGGAAAGTCCGGCTACACCGGATACAATGATGGCAGGTGTTACACAGCCCACGATCATTGCGACAACATGCTGAAGTGCAAGTGGAAATGCCTGATTGAAAGCAGGTACTCCATGCAGATCAAAAATAGTAGAGCGGGTTGTCTGATGTTTCATAAGTAAGGTGTCCCCCTTTATTTGAGATGGATCCTGGTGCCTGTAAGACCCTGGATTCCTTCTCTGGCTTTTTCTAGTAATGTGATCAAAGACTTCCTTCCGGGTGCTGATTCTGCAAATTCCACGGCCGCCTGCATCTTTGGAAGCATGGAGCCGGGTGCAAAATGTCCTTCTTTAATATACTGTTTTGCTTCATCTACCGTGATATCATCCAGCCATTTCTGGTCCGGAGTTCCGAAATGAATGGCGGCTTTTTCTACTGCAGTGAGGATGATCAGAAAATCTGCATCCAGTTCTTTTGCAAGCAGAGCACTGGCGAAATCTTTGTCTATGACTGCACTGGCACCTTTTAAATGATTGCCCTGACGGATCACCGGAATGCCCCCGCCTCCGCAGGCAATGACAAGATCACCGGAATCCACCATGGTCCGGATGGTTCCGATTTCAATGATCTCCTGTGGTTTTGGAGAAGCTACCACACGGCGGTAACCTCTTCCGGCATCTTCTTTCATAATGTAGTCATATTTCTGCGACATTTCTTCTGCCTGTTCTTCTGTAAGAAAATGTCCGATCGGTTTGGACGGACAGGCAAAAGCAGGATCATGTTCATTAACCCGTACTTGTGTGATCATGGTTGCAACAGGAATATCTGTAATATTGCGATTCAGAAGCTCTTCTCTTAAAGCATTCTGAAGATCATAACCGATATAAGCCTGGCTCATGGCAACACAGACAGATAGAGGGGTATTGGGCTGGTGTGCGTCTTCGTGAGTCAGAGCGAGCATTGCGTTGTTGACCATACCGACCTGAGGGCCGTTTCCGTGTGCGACAACAACTTCACATCCTTCCTCGATCAGATCGACGATGGCGCGGGCTGTGATCTTGACAGCGGCCATCTGCTCCGGAAGGGTGTTGCCCAGGGCGTTTCCGCCCAGGGCAATGACAATTCGTTTTTTCCTTGCCATTTTTATTCCTCCCCGACTGATGCGATTGTTTCTACCTCACATAAAACTCCTTTTGGAAGATCTTTTACAGCAACGCAGGAGCGTGCCGGTTTTCCTGTAAAATATTTTGCATAGATTTCATTGAATGCAGCAAAATCACCCATGTCTGCAAGGAAACAGGTTGTTTTTACCACATCTGTAAAATCCGCATTCTGGCTTTCAAGAAGCGCTTTGATGTTTAACATCACCTGTTCTGTCTGTTCTTCGATCGTGGTTCCGACCACTTCTCCTGTTATCGGAGAGAGCGGGATCTGACCGGAGAAAAACGCAATTCCGTTACAGATGATTCCCTGAGAATAAGGTCCGATTGCTGCCGGTGCATTTTTGGTTTCTACATATTTTAGCATAGCTTAGTCCCTCCTTGAATATAATCCATTTCGCATCGTGTTCTAGTATAACAGGTTTTACTCAAAAACTCTAGGTGTGGATTTTTCTTCCAGCTTCTTTAAGATATCAGCAGGATCTGCAAATTTTGCAAGAAAGATCATGGCTGCGATGATATACGGTTTGTAGCTGGCTTCTTTATAAAGTGGTGTTCTGTAGCGGTCGAATACGCTGGCATCGACTTCACCGGATTCGCAGCTGACACCTGTGATATCTGCAGGCAGACAGTGCAGGTAGAGCGCGTTACCGTCTTTGGTCGTCTTCATCAGTTCTTCTGTACAAGCCCAGTCTTTGTGCTGTGCGTTCTGTTCCAGAAGTTCTTTTTCCAGAGCATCGATTCCAGCAAAGTCACCGTTTCCATATAATTCAGTACGTTTTTCCATGGCAGCAAACGGCGCCCAGCTCTTTGGATAAACGATGTCGGCATCTTTGAAAGCTTCTGCCATATTGTTGGTCTTTGTGAAAGAACCGCCGGATTTTTTTGCATTTTCGGCAGCAACAGCTTCCACTTCCGGGAAGACTTCATATCCTTCCGGATGTGCCAGTACAACGTCCATTCCAAAACGTGTCATCAGTCCGATCACACCCTGTGGAACAGAGAGCGGTTTTCCGTAGGAAGGAGAGTATGCCCAGGACATGGCGATCTTCTTGCCTTTCAGATTCTCGACACCGCCGAATTCATGGATGATGTGCAGCATATCGGCCATTGCCTGTGTCGGATGGTCGATGTCGCACTGCAGGTTGACAAGCGTTGGTTTCTGCTGAAGAATCCCGTCTTTGTGTCCTTCTGTCACAGCATCTACGACTTCGTGCATGTAGGCATTTCCTTTTCCGATGTACATATCGTCACGGATTCCGATGACATCTGCCATGAAAGAAATCATGTTGGCTGTCTCACGAACTGTCTCACCATGCGCAATCTGCGATTTTCCTTCATCCAGATCCTGCACCTCAAGTCCGAGCAGGTTACATGCGGAAGCAAATGAGAAGCGGGTACGTGTGGAATTGTCACGGAATAAAGAGATTCCGAGTCCGCTTTCAAATACTTTTGTGGAGATGTTGTTTTCTCTCATAAAACGGAGTGCGTCTGCCAGTGTAAATACTGCTTCCAGTTCGTCGTCTGTTTTTTCCCAGGTCAGGAAAAAGTCAGAGTTGTACATGTCTTTGAAGTTGAGTGCGTTCAGTTTATCGATGTAATCCTGTAATGTTTTCATAGTGTGATTCCTCCATATACTCAGGCTGTGCCTGTTGTGTTTTTTGCTATTTTGAAAATTTATTTACAATATAAAGTCGGCAGTGTAGCGTAAACAGCGGCACATACGACCAGGTCTGCCTTCCAGGTCTTTTCATTTGGTGCATGAGCCTGTGCTTCTGCTCCAGGCCCAAATCCGATACAAGGAATGCCGTTTCGTCCCATGATGGAAACGCCGTTTGTAGAGAACGTCCATTTGTCAGTCAGCGGGCGGGCTTTTCTCATCTTAGCAGTCTCTGGTGTTCCAATCCTTTCTTCTCCGTAAAGTCCCTTGTAGGCTTCTTCCAGAGCTTTTGTGACTTTGTGGTCTTTTGGAATGACCCAGGTCGGGAAGTAGCATTCGATCGGATATACCAGTCCGGTATAGGATGGTCTGTCATAGTTGTACATGGAAACCGTTACATCCTCCCCATATTTCTGTACGCTTGGAAGTGCACGGATCTCATCCAGACAGCTTTCCCATGTCTCTCCGGCAGTCATACGGCGATCCAGAGAAACAGAGCAGGAGTCTGCAACCGCACAGCGGCTTGGAGAAGTGAAGAAAATCTCAGAAGTTGTGATGGTACCCCGTCCTAAGAATCTTGCTTCTTCCCATTCCGGATTATATGTTTCATCCAGCATTTTTACGAGTCCTTTGATTTCAGTTGTCTCTTCGGCATCGTTTTCGTTCAGTGCACGGACATCCTGCAGGATATCAGCCATCTTGTAGATTGCATTGTCTCCACGCTCCGGTGCAGAGCCGTGACAGGATACGCCTTTGACGTCTACACGGATCTCCATACGTCCTCGCTGTCCGCGGTAGATCCCGCCGTCAGTCGGTTCTGTGGATACCACAAATTCCGGACGGACTTTATCTTCGTTGATGATGTATTGCCAGCAGAGGCCGTCGCAGTCTTCTTCCTGTACGGTTCCGGTGACAAGGACTGTATATTTGTCACTTAAAAGTCCCAGATCTTTCATGATCCTTGCACCGTAAACTGCAGAGACGATACCTCCGAGCTGATCAGAAGTACCACGTCCTCCGATCTCTGTGTCAGATTCGAATCCTTCATATGGATCGAATTCCCAGTTGTCACGGTTTCCGATACCAACGGTGTCAATATGTGCATCAAATCCGATGAGTGTCTCTCCAGTTCCCATATATCCGAGTACATTTCCCTGCGGATCGATCTCGACTTTATCAAAATCCAGTTTCCGCATCTCTTCGGCGATCCGTTCAATGTGATCCTTTTCCCCACAGCTCTCACCCGGGAATTTTACGATCTCTCTGAGAAATTTTGTCATATCCGCTTCATAGTTCTGTGCAGCTTCTTTGATTTTGTTGAAATCCATTTTAAAATCCTCCTTGATAAACATAATGAATGAAATGGTTTCCTGATCTAACGTTCATTGCCGTCCCATACGATGGATTCGTAACGGGCAGGATCGGTATCTCCTTCGGTGGAGAAAAGCAGTACCCGGGAAGTTTCATCCAGGCCCAGGTGTTCTCTTAATTCCTGATATTCGTCCATGCACATGATGCAGGCGAGCGTTCCAAACGGTGCGGCTCCGGATTCTCCGGAAGTGACCGGCGTATCTCCCTTGATCGGTGCGGCGAGCATCCGCATTCCTTTTGCAGCGACCCAGTCCGGTGCAGCAACAAAGGTATCCACATGATTCTTTAAGATATCCCAGGAAATGGTGTTCGGTTCGCCGCAGGCAAGACCTGCCATGATGGTCGGCATATCACCGTCCACGATACGGATCGCTCCGTCTCCGGCAACAGCTCCTTTGTAAAGACAGGCAGCAGATTCGGCTTCCACAACGACCACTTTCGGCGGGGTCTTGGGATAGCGGTTCGCAAAATATCCCTGAACAGCACCGGCAAGGGATCCGACACCAGCCTGGATAAATACATGAGTCGGGGCTTGGCAGCCGTCTTCATGAAGTTGATCGTCGGCTTCCATGGCCATGGTTCCGTATCCCTGCATGATCCACGCCGGAATTTCTTCATAACCGTCCCACGCAGTATCCTGCACGATGATACCATGTTCAGTTTTGGCAGCCATATCGGCAGG